>Ga0209431_10000402_pt1 | contig 36092 bp, 40 predicted proteins | sample RifCSP13_3_FD_184021 | JGI IMG/M metagenome (GOLD analysis project Ga0209431, IMG submission 184021) | Soil microbial communities from Rifle, Colorado - Rifle CSP2_sed 13_3 (SPAdes) (version 2) | ecosystem: Environmental > Terrestrial > Deep subsurface > Rock core/Sediment | place: Rifle... | reverse complement strand
GGGTAGCCGAATTGGCCTCGAGTTTCTCGCCCTACCCGCATGAGTTCGCGGGTCATGTGTGAGAGCGGGCGTGCGGCCCGCCTTAAACTAGCTTCGATTTGGACTCCTGAATCCTCAGCCATACCCTTTGTGAAGGATTGCACAAGCCACCCGTGAAGCGTCAAACCACGACAAGTCAGATCGCGGCTGCGGTCAACGATGGCTGGATGAACGGCGGCAACTTCGCCGGTTCGATACTCGCCGGGACCCTGGTCGGCTACCTGGCGGACAGATGGCTTGGGACCTGGCCATGGCTCCTCATCGTTGGGATCCTGGTCGGCGCCTACTCGGGCTTCATGAGGATGTGGGTGTACTCAAAGCGGATCGAGGACGAGCTTCGTGACCGTTGACCAGGGATCGGTTGGTGTCGAGAGCGTCATCGCACGACACACGGTGATCAGAAGCCTCTACCTGGCACCCGCCATGATCATCATCTTCGGCCTGCTCCGGGGGTGGGATGGAGCCTGGAGCGCTGCGCTCGGTGTCGCAGTGGTGGTCCTCAACTTTCTCCTATCCGGGGCGATCCTCTCGATTTCGGCAAGGATCAGCCTCCAGGCTTATCATGCCGCCGCTCTGATCGGTTTCTTCCTTCGCCTCGGCCTGTTCGTCGGCGCCGTCTACGTGATCGCCAGCGTGTTGGAAGTCGACCGGCCGGCGTTCGGGATATCGGCGGTGATCGCCTACTTCGCTCTGCTCACGCTGGAGGCAGTTGCGATTTCCCAAGGTAGAGAAAGGGAGTTGAGTTGACCCAGGTGATACTCGCCGCCGAGGTTTGTGACACTGCAAACGAGGTGATTTGTGCCCCGGCCAATGTCAACGACCTCTTTGTGCACGAGGTTTGGTTCACGATCGGCGGGCTCGAAGTCACCCGCTTCACGTTTCTCTGCTTCCTGGCGGCGGCGATCGTGGTCGCCCTTCTCTTCTTCGGTCTCAAGGATCGGCGGATCGTCCCCACCAAGTTCGGGGTCATGGTCGAAGGGCTGGTGTCTTTCGTCAGGGACGGCATAGCCCGGGATGTCATCGGCCCCGAAGGCGGCAAATACGTTCCCTATCTGCTCTCGGTCTTCCTCTTCGTCCTCGTGGGCAACCTCTTCGAGGTGACTCCATTCATCAACTTCCCGATCACTGCGCGTATGGCGATTCCGCTGTTCCTGGCCCTGGTCACCTACTTCATCTTCATGATCGTGGGGTTTGGGAGAAACAGGTTCCAATACCTGATCGCTACTGCCTGGCCGAAGCACGTCCCGATCGGGCTCCGCTGGTTGGTGGGTCTCATCGAGCTGGTATCCGTGTTCTTCCTGCGACCGTTCACGCTTGCGGTGCGGCTCTTCGCCAACATGGTGGCCGGGCATCTCATGCTCACCCTGTTGCTGGGGTCGGGCGTGATCTTCATCGCAGCCATTGGTGACCTCGGAGCCCGGGCCCTGATCGGGATCCCGTGGCTGGCCCTGGGCATCTTCATCTACGGCTTCGAGATCGTGGTCTCGGTGCTACAGGCCTACATCTTCACGTTGCTGTCCGCTGTCTATATCGAATCGTCGATCCACTTCGAGCACTAAGGAGAAACAATGGAAGGCAATATCGAGGGTCTTAGTAGCGCCATCGCCCTGGTCGGGTATGGCCTGGCTGCCATCGGGCCGGGGATCGGGATCGGCATCGTGGCCGGCAACGCCATCACCGCGATGGCCCGTCAGCCCGAGATGCAGGGGACGATTCGAACCACGATGTTTCTGGGTATCGCATTCACCGAGGCGTTGGCCCTCATCGGCTTCGTCCTCTTCTTCATCGCCTAGGTGACGAGTATGCATTTGTTGACCGCCGTTACCGTCCTCGCCGCCGAGGAGGAGGCGAGCTCGGGTATCGACCTGGTCCTACCCGCAACCGCAGAGCTGGTGGCCGGGATCCTGGCGTTTGGCATCGTTTTCTTTGTGGTGTGGAAGTGGGCGTTGCCCACCATCAACCAGACCCTCGAAGCGCGCCAGGGGGCCATCACCGGCCAGCTCTCCGAGGCCGAGAAGGCGAAGGCCGAGGCCGAGAGCCTGCTCGCCGACTACAGGGCGCAGCTTGCCGAGGCGAAATCCGAGGGGAACCGCATCGTCGAAGAGGCGCGGGTATCCGGTGACCAGATGAAGGCCGAGATCATCGCCAAGGCCAACGACGACGCCAGCCAGCTGATCGCCAAGGCACGTGCCGAGGCCGAATCCGAGAGAAGCCGGGCGTTGGCCGAGGCTCGTCATGAGGTGGGAGCGCTATCGGTCGAGCTCGCCGGGAAGATCGTCGGAGAGTCCCTCGATGCCAAGGCTCACAAGGGGCTGGTCGAGAGGTATCTGGCCGATCTGGAGAAGATGTAATTGGACGACCGGATCGTCGGCTACGCCAACGGCATCCTCGAGCTCGCCCGAGCCGAGGGCGAAGTCGAGCGCGTGGAAGATGAGCTGTTCAACATCTCCCAGGCTCTCGACAAGTCTGCCGAGCTTCGCTCGACCTTGACCGACCCTCAGCTTCCCGTCGAGCGCAAGCAGGCCGTGATCGCGGAGTTGTTGGGGAGCCGGGCTTCTTCGCTAACCGTGGGCCTGATCCAGCTCATCATCAGCCAGGGCCGGGTTTCCGAACTGCCAGACATCGCCAGGGCACTCGTCGAGCAAGCCGCCGCGACGCGATCCAAAGCCCTGGCCGAGGTCCGATCTGCGATCCCGCTCGACGACGCCACCATCGAGCGTCTTGCCGCGGCACTGAGCAAGGCGACAGGCAAGAGCGTCGAGGTCAAGGTGATCGTCGACGAGTCGGTTATCGGCGGGATCGTTGCCCGGGTTGGCGACACCGTCATCGACGGTTCGATTGCCCGCCGTGTCGATTCCCTGCGCCAGGCCCTGAATACCCGCTGAGGAGACGTATGCCCGACCTGACCATCACCGCCGAACAGATCACCGAGACGCTGCGAACACAGCTCGAGAGCTGGTCCCCCGAGGTGGGCAAGGAGACCGTTGGTTACGTGACTTCGATCGCCGACGGTGTGGCCAGGGTCGAAGGGCTTCCCAGTGTCATGGCGTCGGAGCTCCTCGAGTTCCCCGGAGGCCTGCAAGGAGTCACGCTCAACATCGACGAGGACGACCTCGGAGTCGTCCTCCTCGGTGAAGCCAGCCACATCCAACAAGGTGACCCCGTCAAGCAGACCGGGACCCTGCTCTCAGTCCCGGTCGGAGACGCCCTGTTGGGGAGGGTCATCGATTCGCTCGGTAACCCGCTCGACGGCAAGGGCCCGGTCCACACCACGGAACGCCGGCTGCTCGAGACCCAGGCACCTTCAGTGGTTCAGCGCCAGCCAGTGAACCAGCCTCTGCAGACCGGGATCAAGGCCATCGACTCGATGACTCCCATCGGGCGGGGCCAGCGTCAGTTGATCATCGGCGACCGGCAGACCGGCAAGACCGCCATCCTGGTCGACACAGTCATCAATCAGAAGGTGAATCAGGGGACGCCCGACGCGGTGAAGTGCATCTATGTCGCCATCGGCCAGAAAGCATCGACCGTGGCCGAGGTTGTCGCCACCCTCGAAGCGGCCGGCGCCATGGAGTACACCGTGGTGGTTCACGCCGCGGCTTCGGCTGCCCCGGCCCTGCAGATGTATGCCCCGTACGCCGGCTCGGCCATAGGCCAACATTGGATGTACGACGGTCAGCACGCGTTGGTGGTGTTCGACGACCTGTCCAAGCAGGCTGTGGCATACCGGGAGATCTCATTGCTGCTGCGGCGGCCACCGGGTCGTGAAGCGTATCCCGGAGACGTGTTCTATCTCCACAGTCGCTTGCTGGAGCGGTGCGCCAAGCTCTCCGACGAGTTGGGGGGCGGTTCTCTCACCGGGCTCCCGGTCATCGAAACCAAGGCGAACGACATCTCCGCCTACATCCCGACCAACGTGATCTCGATCACTGACGGGCAGTGCTATCTCCAATCCGATCTCTTCTATCAGGGGATTCGGCCCGCTCTCGACGCCGGCATCTCGGTGTCCAGGGTTGGTGGGGCGGCCCAGATCAGCGCCATGAAGAAGATCGCCGGGCCGCTGCGCCTCAACCTCGCCCAATTCCGCGAACTGGCGGCGTTCGCCGAGTTCGGCTCGGAGCTCGACGCCGTCTCCCTGGCCCAGCTCGAGCGTGGGCGGCGGGTTGTCGAAGTCTTGAAGCAGCCACAGTTCTCGCCGGTCCCCGTCGAGGAACAGGTGCTGGCAATCTACGCGGTCACCGAGGGCCACATGGATGACGTCGCACTTCGGGATGTCGGCCGCTTCGAATCGGGGTTGCGGGAGTTCTTCAGGGCTCGTCATAGCCATCTTCTGGGGACCATCGCCGACACCGGGAAGATGCCCGACGTGGCGGACATGGATGGCGCCATCGTCGCCTTCAAGGAGACCTTTGAGGGCTCCGTTGTCGAGGAATGACGGCTAGATGGCAGGCGCCCAGCTCCGTGACACCAGACGCCGCATCCGCGGCATCGAGTCGACCAAGAAGATCACACGCGCCATGGAGCTGATCGCGGCCAGCCGGATTCCGAAGGCGATGGCCCGGGTCCATGGATCAAAGCCCTACACCGAGAAGCTGATCGAGGTCATCGAGAACGTTGGCGCAGCGCAACCCGGCGCATCGCATCGGCTGCTGGAGCGTCGCGATGTGCGGACCGTCGGCCTTCTGATTGTCACTTCCGATCGAGGCCTGGCAGGGGCCTATGCCTCCAACGTCATCCGGCTCGCCGAGCACCGCATCTTCGAGTTGCAGAAGGAGGGCAAGGACGTCGTTCTTTACACCGTGGGGAAGAAGGCCCAGAGCTACTTCCGCTATCGCGGCTATCGGATCGAGCAGGCCTATCTGGGGGTGACCGACACCCCGGGATATGGCGACGCCCGTGCCATCGCCTCGAGGGTCATGGATTCTTACGCCGAACACCACATCGACGCCCTGGAGACCTTCTTCACAAGCTTCAGGTCGGCGATGACCCAGGTCCCGATGCGTCGGGACCTGCTCCCGATCACCCCACCGCAACGGGAAGAGGGTGCAGAGGCGGGGCGTGTGTCCTATCAATTCGAGCCATCGCCTGAGGAAATACTGGGCCGGCTGCTTCCCAGGTACGTCGAGGCGACCATCTTCAATATGTTGCTCGAGGCGTCGGCATCCGAACACAGCGCCCGGCGTCGGGCGATGAAGGCCGCAACTGACAACGCCGAGGAATTGATCCGCGTGCTCAGCGTTCAGGCGAACCGGGCGCGACAGGCCGAGATCACCACCGCCATCACCGAGATCGTTGGTGGCGCCGAAGCGCTGAAAGAAGGCTAAACCCAGAAATGAACCAAGAATCGAACGGAGTGGACCATGAGTGACACCTTGAGTGTTGGCAGGATCGTCAAAGTGGCCGGGCCGGTGGTCGACGCCGAGTTCCCGCCCGACGGCCTGCCCGAGATCCTTCACGCCGTCGAGATCGACTTCAGCATCGGTGAGGAGAGGCACACCGTGCTCGCCGAGGTCGCCCAACACCTGGGTGGGGGCAAGGTGCGAGCGATCGCACTGGCCCCGACTGACGGGATGACCCGTGGCGCAGAAGTGCGCAACACCGGGGGCCCGATCACAGTCCCGGTTGGCGACCAGACCTTGGGCCATATCTTCAACGTTTGGGGTGACTCGCTCGACGCCCCGGATCAGGACTTCTCCGAGCCGCGCTGGCCGATTCACCGGACCCCCCCGGCGTTCGAGGATGTAGAGCCACAGAAGACAGTGTTCGAAACCGGGATCAAAGTCCTCGACCTGATCAGCCCCTACCTTCAAGGCGGGAAGATCGGGTTATTCGGCGGTGCCGGGGTCGGCAAGACCGTCCTCATCCAAGAGATGATCAACCGGGTGGCCACCCAACACGGTGGGGTCTCGGTGTTCGCCGGAGTAGGGGAGCGGACCCGGGAGGGCAACGATCTGTATCTGGAGATGCAGGACTCGGGTGTCATCGAAAAGGCGGCACTCGTGTTCGGGCAGATGGACGAGCCGCCGGGAGTTCGGCTCCGGGTTGCCCTCTCCGCGCTGACCATTGCCGAGTACTTCCGTGACGTGCAGCGTCAGGATGTGCTGTTGTTCATCGACAACATCTTCCGTTTCACCCAGGCGGGCTCGGAGGTCTCCACCCTTCTCGGCCGGATGCCCTCGGAGGTGGGGTATCAGCCCAACCTCGCCGACGAGATGGGTTTCCTCCAGGAGCGGATCACCTCTTTGAAGGGCCGGTCGATCACCTCGCTGCAGGCGATCTACGTGCCGGCCGACGACATCACCGACCCGGCGCCTCACACCGCCTTCGCCCACCTCGACGCCACAACGGTCCTGTCCCGTCCCTTGACCGCGCTGGGCATCTACCCGGCGGTGGATCCGCTCGACTCGTCCAGTCGTGCCCTCGATCCCCTGATAGTGGGGCCGGACCACTATTTCGTCGCCACCGAGTCCCAGCGCATCCTCCAGCGCTACAAGGACCTCCAGGACATCATCGCCATCCTTGGCATCGACGAGCTCTCCGAAGAGGACAAGCTGGTCGTGGCTCGGGCCCGGCGAATCCAGAGGTTCTTCGCCCAACCCTTGTTCGTGGCCGAGCAATTCACGGGGCAGGCCGGGATCTACACCCCGATCGAGGAGACGATCGCTTCGTTCAGAGCGGTGATCGACGGTGAGATGGACCAGTACCCGGAGCAGGCTTTCTATATGGTCGGAGGCCGGGAGGATGTGGAGCGCCGGGCCGCCGAGCTGTCCAAGGGCGCGGCGGCGTAATGGTGCCGTTTTCCGTTTTCCGTTCTCCGTGTTCCGCTTGCTGTTCGTACTCAGAGAGGATTGCGGATCACAGATGACGGATTACGGATCACGGACTACGGATGACGGATTACCGATGACGGCTGGAACCGTGAGGTCCTCCATTGGCTAACAGCTTTCAAGTCGACGTGGTTTCACCGGAGGCGACGGTGTGGAGTGGCCAGGCCACGATCGTCATCGCCAAGACTCCGGATGGTGAGCTGGGGATCATGGCCAATCATGAGCCGCTGATGGGGTCCTTGGTCACCGGCCCGGTGGTGATCGAGTCGGTCGACGGCACCCGGACGACCATCGGCGTCCACGGGGGGTTCCTCCAGGTCCTGAACAACCAGGCGACATTGATCACCGATCGCGCCGAAGTCGCCGAGGGTGGACGCGAGGAGGGCCGGGAAGTGGCCGAGAGACTGGCAGCCGAAGTGGTTTCCTGAGACCCCGGTGTCAGGGCCGGCTCAACCCACGTGCAAAATCCACCACCGCTTTGGGAAAACCGTCCCCAACCGCGGCGGCGATGACCGGGAAGAAGATGGTCGAGAGGGCACTGACGCTGTCCATGCGTAGATTCACCTCGACCCGGGTGCCCGGGTCAGCGGCGCCGAGGATGACGACGATCCGCCCCCGAACCTCTGAGGTCTCGATGTCCCAGGCCATCATCTTCTCCGGCTCCCGGCCCGCCGGGGTGGCGCTACCGAGGTATCTCCTCCCGGCCGCCTCACTCTCGAACGAAAACCCCTGTAGCTGGCCCTCGGGATCGATCACCGAGTCGACGATGCGATCGACTCCGGGGATGGACTCCCAGCTCTTCGGGTCGTTCAATGCACCCCATACGCTGGCAATCCGGGCTTGGGCGATCGCTGATTGCTGGAACGTCTTGCCGGGCACGGCGGCAAACTAACGCGCCGTGGTGGGATTGGCTGCGCATGAGCAGAGGCCCGGTCTCCGCGACCGGGCCTCTCTCTTCTCTCAACCCGGAGGTTTAAACCGCTCCGCCGGCGTTCAGAGTCGCTATGTCGTCATCAGAAAGCGGATTGTAGAAAAGGGCGAGATTCACCGCCCAGATGCCATGCCAGAGGAAGATGGCGACGATGCCCTTCCAGGTGTCGAAGTTCCACGCAGCGAACCCGAGGTCGAACTCATCGAACAAGACCGGCACCCACCACAGGCCGCTGATCAGGGCGAGCACCGCACCCCAGGCCAGGGCCTTCGCCATGTTGCTCTTCCACTTGAGCATCGGCTGGACCACGATCGCATAGATCATCGCCCACACCACCCCGGTGAAGAGGTGGGCGGTCCACCCAAAGAGCAAGCGGATTGGCAGCGGCACGCCGAACACAGCGAAATCCGCTGCCCCCATCTCGGGGCGAAACAGCAGGTAGCCGTTGAATGTCGGGAAGTCGAGGTCCTTGAGACCGATCCCGTGGAACCAGTAGCCCATGACGGTGGCGATATGGGTGGCCAGGATCCCTGCCACCAGTGCCATCGCCAGGGGCCGGGTGGTGGCCATCACTCGCCATCGGTTCGCTGAGCCGTACATCATGTTGCTCGTAGCCATCGTGCCTCCCTATGGTTGGTCGTCTGTGCGCATGCCGTCCAGCTGTACGAAAAGCGTACACAGATGAGGTCGAGGGCGACGGGCAGATGTGCTATCGCTTGGTCCCGGCGGGGGGGACGCCCAGTCTGGGCGCCGCACACTTCACTCCTCTTCCTCAGACCCTTCCACTAGCAGAGTCGCCTGGGCCTCGATCTCGAGCTCCACCGTCTTGGAGACGAGCCACCCGCCCGTCTCGAGAGCTACGTTCCACGACACATTCCAATCTTCCCGAGCCAACTCGGTTTGCGCCCGGAACATGGCCCGTTCCCCACCCCACGGATAGGGGACGTTCCCCTCGTAGGTGAAGTCGAGGGTCACCGGATGGGTCACCCCGCGAATCGTCAGGTCCCCGGTGAGGGTCATCGCCTTCAAGTCGACCGCGGTGCTGTGGAAGGTGATCTTGGGATGAGCCTCCAGCTCGAGGAAGTCGGCCGACTTGAGGTGGGCGTCGCGATCGGCAACTTCGGTGGTCAGAGATGATGCTTCGATCTCGAGCTCCACGGATGATTCCTCGAGTCGTTCAGCGATGTGGATTGCGCCCTCGAACTCGTTGAACCTTCCCCTGACTTTGGTGAACACCATGTGTCGAGCGACAAACCCAAGAACGGTGTGGTCGTGATCGAACACCCACTTGCCCGCAACGGGCACCTCACGCCCGTCGACGATTCTGGTGGAGGCCATGTTTTCCCGTCCTTTCAAGAGGTCGCCCTGGCACCTATTCCAGGCATCTACTCACAAACCTACCGATCGGGCCCTCACCGCGCCGCCTCGAGCTGACGCCTATCGGGGGGTCGATTAGCCTTGTTGCCTACAGCCCGATCCGATGCTAAGTTCGGATTCCGCACGTTTGTGCGGTATTTGAACATTGCCGGGTCATGAGCACGGAGGTGCGCCTTTGTACGAGACCAAGTTCGCATCGCTCGAGAGCTACACCAAAGGTGGCATCGAGATCGTCGATGACGACCCCAAGCATTACGCCTTCTCCAATGTGTTCGAGGTGGCAAAGATGTCCCAACCCTATGAAAAGGTCGTGGTTGGGATGAACCGGCAATACACCCTGGAGGCGATCCGGGCCGAGGGCACCTCGGAATGGCGAACCGCTCCCCACGACGAATTCGCACTGGTCATGGACGGCGAAGTTCTCGTCCGCTTGATGAAGCTGGACGACCCCCGCAGTTTCCACGATCCCGACGACGGGGGCTCGGTGCGTGTCGAGGGCGACCCGGCCGGGACCGCGATGGGGGTGATCAAGGCGAAGCGGGGCCACATGGCCTTGATCCCTGCCGACTGTGCCTATCAATTCCACGCCGACAAGCCCGGGGTCGTCCTGCTACAGACGATCAAGGGCCCCGACAGCCTGGAACGTTGGGCGGACATCTGCATTACGACGGTCTGAGTGACCTGAAAGGAGAATGACGATGACAATGCTTCAGGAAACCCCGACCGTGCTCGCCACCGAGGAGAACGAGCAGGGATACCGAGAGTTCTCGCTGGGTGAGTTCCACTTCCGGCGGGACGAGTACTTCGTCTACATCACTTGGCCCACCGGCTCGCACGTGCTCTCGGCCGATGCCTTCCTCCGTGCGCTCCAGCGGGATGTGGCATGGGCGTTCTTCTACGGGATCGTGAACTTCGACGGTGTCCTGGGGACGGTGAACCACTACGGGACTGTCGATCTGTTTGCCGGTCGCTACAACGACTCATACCGGAAGGCCGAGCTCGACCACGTCGAGAACTTCCCCACCCCACAGATCAAGACCACCTTCGAGCACATGCTCGACGATTGGACGAACCAGACCTTCGATCCATTCGCGGCTCCCCGTGAGACCGGGTCTGCCTTCGGTGTCAAGAACGGCGATAACAAGAGCGCCATTACCCGGCATCGGGTAGCCGCCAAGCGGATGGTGGGTTGCTCGGATGATGAGCCCATTCGCTCCGATGACACCGGTCACCTGATCAACGAGCACTTCATCGATATCTCCCAGGATGAGCCGGAGATCATCGCCGAGCCCGGGTTCGAGGACGAGGTGAAGGCCTTCAGCCTCTATACCTACCTGTCGCGTTCGGACGTGACCTGGAACCCTTCTGTTGTCTCGGTTTGCAAGGACAGTCTCTTCTGCCCGACGACAGAGGAGTACATCCTTCCGATCATCCACGGCAACGACCGGGTTGAGTGGTTCGTCCAGCTGTCTGACGAGATCCGTTGGGATGTCGCGGACCGGGAAACCGGGGCGATTCGTGCCAAGGTGGTCATGCGCTCAGGCGACGTTGCTGCCATGCCCGCCGACATCAGGCATCAGGGCTACTCGCGCAAGCGGTCGATGCTCTTGGTCTGGGAAAACGCCGACGCGGAGCTTCCCGAGCTGATCGCCACCGGTCAGACTCCGACCTATCCAGCTGAGTTCTGAACCGAACCGGAGGGAATGAGTTGGAGGATCGCCTCTACATCGGGGGAGGCTTCGTCCCGTCCATCGGGAACGGCGTCATCGAGGTCTACAACCCTCATGACGGCACCAAGCTGGCCGATGTGGCCGAGGCCCGAGCCGAGGATGTGGATCGCGCGGTGCAGGCTGCGGGTGAGGCCTTTCCCGGATGGGCTGCGATGGCGGCGATGGATCGAGGTCGTTTGCTGCTTCGATTGGCCGATGCCATCGAGGCCAGTGTCGAAGATCTGGCCCGACTCGAATCGCTGGACAGCGGTCATCCGATCAGGGACACGACGGTCCTCGACGTCCCGCGGACCGCAGCCACCTTCCGCTACTTCGGCGGGATGGCAGACAAGTTTCAGGGCTCGATCCCACCGGTCGAGGCCGGGTTCCTGAACCACGTCTATCGACAGCCCCTGGGGGTCGTCGGCCAAATCGTCCCCTGGAACTTCCCTCTGATGTTCACTAGTTGGAAGTTGGGGCCCGCTCTCGCCGCCGGGAACACCGTCGTTTTCAAACCTGCCGAGTTGACACCGTTGTCCTCGCTCCGTGTCGCCCAGTTGATCGACGAGGTGGGTTTCCCACCTGGCGTGGTGAATGTGGTGCCTGGCTATGGGCACACTGCCGGAGCCCGTATCGCCGAGCACCCCGATATCGCCAAGGTTTCGTTCACCGGGTCCACCGTCACCGGCCGTCGGCTGGTTGAGGCCTCAGCGGGAAACCTCAAACGGCTCCAACTCGAGTTAGGTGGCAAAGGGGCCAACATCGTCTTCGACGACGCCGACCTCGATGCCGCCCTTCAAGGCTCTGCCTTTGCGATCTATCACAACCAGGGCCAAGCGTGTATCGCCGGGTCAAGGCTGCTGCTCCATGAGGCGATCGCCGGCGAGTTCGTCAGCCGATTCGTCGCCCTGACGGAGTCGATTCGGCTGGGTGACCCCCTGGATCGGTCGACCGAGATGGGGCCCCTCACCTCCCCCGAGCACCGTGACCGGGTTCTCAACTACGTCAAGGTGGCCGTTGACGAAGGTGGTGAGATCCTGACTGGCGGCGGTGTCCCTGAGGGCGCCGAGTTCGCTGCCGGTTGCTATGTGCAGCCGACCGTGGTTCGCGCCAACCCGGAGGACCGCGTCTGTCGCGAGGAGGTGTTCGGGCCCTTCGTCACCGTCACCACCTTCTCGTCCGAGGCGGAGGCGATCGCCATCGCCAACGACGTCGAGTACGGGTTGGGCGGGGGGCTATGGACCCGTGACCTGAGCCGGGCTCACCGGGTGGCTGGCGCCCTGCGGACCGGGATGGTTTGGGTCAATTGCTACAAGCGGGTCAACCCCGGTTCACCTTTCGGTGGCGTCGGCGCCTCGGGCTATGGGCGGGAGATGGGCTTCGAGGCGATGCATGAGAACACCGAGGCCAAGTCGGTCTGGATCAACGTGTCCGGCGGCCAGCCGGCCTGGTATGAGGGGCCCTGACTTTGGCTGAGTTCGCCAGCCTGCATGACGCGATTCACGAACTGGTGCCGGACGGCGCCACCGTGGCCATGGAAGGATTCACCCATCTCATCCCCTTCGCTGCCGGCCATGAGATGATCCGCCAGGAAAAGAAAGATCTGACACTGGTGCGGATGACTCCAGACGTCATCTATGACCAGATGATCGGAGTGGGCTCGGCTCGCAAACTGGTGTTCTCTTGGGGTGGCAACCCCGGTGTCGGCTCGCTCCACAGGTTCCGTGACGCCGTAGAGCATGGGTATCCGGCTCCCCTCGAGTTGGAAGAGCACAGTCATGCCGGGATGGCGGCCCGCTACGCGGCGGGGGCTTCGGGCCTCCCCTTTGCCGTCTTGCGAGCGTACGTCGGGTCGGACCTGGTCAAACACACGGAGGTGGCGTCGATTCACTGCCCATTCACGGGGGAGGAACTTGCCGCGGTGCCGGCCCTCAACTCTGATGTGACGGTGATCCACGCCCAGCAGGCCGACCGTGAGGGCAACATCGGGATGTGGGGGATCACAGGTGTGCAACGCGAGGCGGTGCTCGGGGCAAAGACATCGATCGTCACGGTTGAGGAGATCGTCGACGAGTTGTCCCCCCGCGGGCCGAACGTCGTGGTGCTGCCTGCATGGACGATCTCGGCGGTGGCCTGCGTTCCGCTGGGATCGCATCCGTCTTACTCCATGGGCTATTCAACCCGGGACAATGCCTTCTACACCGAGTGGGACCTGATCTCACGCGACCGCGACGTGTTTGCCGGCTGGATCCAGAAATACGTGATCGAGACCGAGCATCACGCCGGTTATCTGGCCGCGATCAGCGCCCAGCCATCAGGGAAGGGGGCACTCGGTGGTTGACCTGCTCAATCACGATCTGACCTACACGGCCGACGAGATGATGACCGTCACCGCCTCGCGGAAACTGAGCGACGGTCAGGTCTGCTTCGTGGGAATCGGCCTCCCCAGCGAGGCGGCCAATCTGGCTCGCCTCTCCCACGCCCCCAAGGTAGTGCTGATCTACGAGTCGGGCACCATCGGGACCAAGCCCGAGATCCTCCCCCTCTCCATAGGTGACGGGGAACTAGCCGAGCGGGCCGACCTGGTGGTCAGCGTGCCCGAGGTGTTTGCCTACTGGCTCCAGGCCGGGCGCATCGATGTCGGTTTTCTCTCTGCAGCCCAGATCGACCGATTCGGCAATCTGAACAGCACCGTCGTCGGTGGCTATGAGGATCCCAAGGTCCGCCTTCCCGGCGCCGGGGGAGCGCCAGAGATCATGTCGTCAGCCGGCTCCGTCATCGTGATGCTCAGGCACACCGAACGGGCATTCGTGCCTTCGGTCGATTTCGTGACCTCGGTCGGGTTCGGGCGCCATGGCGAGGGGCGGACCGGGCACGTCGGCGCCGGGCCGACGGTGATCATTACCGACCTGGGCGTCCTCGAGCCCGACCCCAACACCCATGAACTGACTCTGGTGGCGACCCACCCTGGGGTCGAGGTGGGCGAAGTCTTGAGTCACACCGGATGGGACCTCCTGGTGGCCGACCAGGTCGTCACCACCCAGCCCCCCACTGCAGAGGAACTGATGATTCTCCGCGACCTGATCGCCCGCACCAAGGAGGCTCATTCGAGGTGAGACCCTTCACCTATCAGGTCTTGCCGGCGCGGGTTGTATTCGGCTTTGGAACGCTCGCCCGCCTGCCCGACGAGCTCGATGCCCTTGGGGCGGGGCGGGTCGTCCTCATCGCCGACAACATGGCCAAGACGGAGGCCGATCAGATCGAATCGGCGCTCGGCGAGCGGGTAGTGGGACGGATCGGTGAGATCGAGCCTCATGTGCCTATCGAGGAAGTCGAGGTTGCCCGCCGCCTGACCGATGACCGTCAGGCCGATGCCGTGGTGACCATCGGTGGCGGCTCGACGACAGGTGTCGGCAAGGCAATCGTGCTCGAGAGGGAGCTCAGCTTCCTCGCCATCCCCACAACTTATGCCGGATCCGAGATGACTCCCATCTACGGGATCACTGCCGGGGAGGTGAAGCGCACCGGTCGGGATCCCAGGGTGAAGCCACAGACCGTGATCTACGACGTCGACCTGACCCTCGGCCTGCCGAGAGAGGTCACTTCAGGGAGCACGATGAATGCCCTCGCTCATTGCGTCGAGGCTCTCTACGCACAGGAGCGGAGCCCGATCGTCACGATCATGGCCCTGGAGGGAGTCAGGGCGCTGCAGCGAGGCTCGCTCATGGTCGCCGGGGATCCCAGTGACGTCGAGGGCCGATCCGACCTGCTCTATGGGGCATTTCTGGCCGGCGCCTCTTTGGGAGCAGTGGGAATGGCGATCCATCATCGGATCTGCCACGTGCTCGGGGGCACCTTTGGGCTTGCTCACGGCGACGCCAACGCCGTCATCCTCCCCCACGTCGTCGCCTACAACCGGGAATCAGAGCCCGAGGTGATGGCTGCCCTGGCGGACGCCATGGGGGTCACCGACACCGCGATCGGGCTTTTCGAGCTCGCCGGGGCGCTCGGCGCCCACACCAGCCTTGCGGAGCTGGGGATCACGGAGGCGGATCTCGACAGGGCGACCGAGATGATCGTCGACGGCGTGGGCTACAACCCGAGGCCAGTCGAGCGGGAATGGATCAGGCAACTCTTGGAGGACGCATTAGCGGGCCGTCCCCCATCAGCGCAATAGGATGTCGCACCATCGCCGCTCGGAGGAAACGTGACGGTTGACCCGACACTGACCCCCGGCTCGTCCTTCCGCGACCCCGATCAGGTCCTGGAGCGTCTGGCCGGCGCTTCCTATTTGGCCGACGAGCGGATCGCGACTTCGATCTTCGTCGCCGACGTGCTGGGCAAGCCGGTCCTTTGTGAGGGCCCCGCCGGGGTCGGCAAAACCGAGTTGGCCAAGGCTGTGGCCGAGATCACCGGCCGCCGTCTCATCCGGCTCCAGTGTTACGAGGGTCTCGACGAGTCCAAGGCCCTGTACGAGTGGAACTACAAGAAACAGCTGCTCAGGATCCAGGCCGAGCCCGAGGATGCCGACTGGGAGCAGACGGAGTCGGACATCTTCGACGAGGACTTCCTCCTGGAAAGGCCGCTACTGGCGGCGATCAGGGCCGCGGAGCCGGTGGTACTCCTCATCGACGAGGTGGACCGCATCGAGGTCGAGACCGAAGCCTTGCTTCTCGAGATCCTCTCCGACTTCCAGGTGTCGGTCCCCGAGTTGGGGACGATCGTCGCCACCACCCGACCCTCGGTCTTCCTCACCTCGAACAACACACGGGAGTTGTCCGAAGCGCTCAAGCGCCGTTGCGTCTTTCTGGACCTGGACTATCCGACGATCGAGAGGGAGCAGGCGATCATCGAGGCCAGGATCCCCGGGATCGGCTCGGCCTTGGCTGCAAACTGCGCCGAAGTCGTTTCTTGGATCCGTTCCTTCGAGCTGAAGAAGCCGCCTTCCGTCTCCGAGACCCTCGACTGGGCGCGAACCCTGCTCGTGCTCGGTCGACAGGAGTTGACACGTGACGACATCAAGGCGACGTTGAATCTCCTGCTCAAGTACTCCGGCGACAACGACAAGATCGGCGAGGCGTTGAAGGCAGCCCGCTGATGCGCAACATCAACGAGAGCACGGTCACCGAAGCCGCAGTCGGGCTGATCAAGGCGGAGGATCCCCGGCTCACCGTGGTGATGGAGAGCCTTATCCGTCACCTCCATGCCTTCATCCGCGATGTCGAGTTGACGGAGGAGGAGTGGATGGTGGGCATCCGGTTCCTTACCGCCACCGGCCAGATCTCCGACGACAAGCGTCAGGAGTTCATCCTCTTGTCAGACACCCTCGGTGCGAGCATCCTTGTCGACGCCATCAATCATCGGAAGTCGGCTGCATCGACCGAGAGCACGGTGTTCGGGCCGTTTTGGGTGTCGGGCTCGCCACATCTCGAGAACGGCGCCCGCATTGCCCGCGGCCCCCAGGCCGCCGCCGGTGAGACAACAGTGGTCCATGGCGTGGTCAAGGGAGAGAATGGCCTGCCGCTGGCTGGTGCGGTCATCGACGTCTGGCAGGCGTCGCCCGCAGGGCTCTACGACGTCCAGGACCCGGCTCAGCCGGAGATGAACCTGCGCGGGCTGTTCCACACCGATGCCGAGGGGCGCTTCTGGTTCGTCACGGTGAAACCCGCTGCCTATCCGATACCCGACGACGGGCCGGTGGGTGACATGTTGCGAGCTACGGGGCGACATCCGATGCGCCCGGCCCACATCCATTTCATGATCGATGCCGCCGCCCACGAGCGGCTCATCACCCACATCTTCGTAGAGGGGGACCCCTATCTCGAGTCCGACGCGGTGCTCGGGGTGAAGGATGGGCTGGTGACCGAGTTCATCGTGAACGAGTGTCCGGAAGACGCCGAGCGTTGGGGGGTTGTTTCCCCCTTCACCGAGGTGCGGTTCGACTTCACGATGGAGCCGGTCGGCTAAGACTCAGCCGGGGATTTCACGGCCCACAACTGCCACTCGCCGTCGATGCCCTTGAGGTGGTGCACGCCGCGATCTTCGAATGCGAGGTCCGAGCCCACAACCAGGTCCTTGACCGTTCGCGACACCAAGATCTCGCCCGGGTCGGCGGCTCCCATGATCCGAGCGGTGAGGTGGACCGCCATCCCTCCGACGTCGTCGCCTCGGACCTCGATTTCGCCGGTGTGGATCCCGGAGCGGATCGTCACGGCCATCGCGTGAAGCCGTTGGCGGAATCCGGCCGCGAACCGGATTCCGCGCCCGGGGCCGTCGAAAGTTGCGAGCACGCCGTCGCCCATGGTCTTGACGAGCCGCCCCCCGTGCTCGACCACAAACCGTCCCGCCAGGTCGTCGTGGGTGTCCAAGACACCGCGCCAACGGGCGTCACCCATCTCCGCCAGCAGACGGGTGGAATCCACGATGTCGGTATAGAGCACGGTCGCCAGGACCCTGTCTGTCGGCGCCGCGTGGGTGACTCCGGTGAGGAACTCCTCGATGGCATCGAGTGCCTCGTCTGGCTGTTCCCAAAAGAGAGGGCCGTCGGAGCCGGGGAGCTCCACCATGCGGGCGCCGTCGATGTGGTCCGCTAGGTATTGCCCGTGCGCGATCGGCATGAAGCGGTAGGCCCTTCGATGCAACACCAGCGTGGGCACATGAATGGCCGGGAGCAGAGCTCGGGCATCTGCGGTGAACATCGCCCGGAAATAGGCTGCTGCGGCAGCCGGACCGGCGATCGAGCGGGTCTTCTTGGCATACCAAGTCCTGAACTGCGGGTCGTCGGCCCGACTTGGCACCTGTAACAGCACGTGCTGGTCGCTGCCCCAGCGCTCGGCCATGGTCCGGTTCAACTCTTCGGCGGCTTCGGCGGGGAAGCCGATCGGGTAGTCGTCGGAGGCCACGTACTTGCTGCTGGTGTTGACCAGGATCAGCGCTGCGGTGCGCTCGGGCTTGGTGGCGGCAAACAGCATGCCCATGGGCCCGGCGTCGTAGGTGGTCATGATGGCTGCCCGCTCGCTGCCCACATCCTGCATCACGCACTCGAGCTCCTCGACGAATGACTCCCATGGGGGGAGGGCGTCGAGGGGCAGCGGGTCGGAGGCGCCGGTGCCCCGACGGTCGAAACGGATGACGCGGGCGAACGAGGCGAGCCGGCGAAAGAAGAGCTCGGCCTGAGGATCCTCCCAGTCCGTGTCGAATGCTCCGAAACTGCCTGCGGTCAGGACCAGGTCGATGGGTGAGTCCGGTTTGGAGGTTACGACTTCGTACGCGATCCGATCCGGGCCGAGGCGTGCGTAGCCGGTCGTGCGCTCCACATGGCGAGGATAGACCTGATGCCCCTAGGCGATCTCCAGGACAAACTCTTGCAACTGATTCAGGTTGCGCACCTCGTAGACCCCGGTGCAGAACCGCTTGAACTCGAGCATCAGGGAGTCCTCATCGCCCCAGTCACCCCTCGGCTCGGGGTTCAGCCAATAGACCTGCTTGGAGCGATCGTGGATCCGGCGCAGCACGGTCAAGCCTGCGTCGTCGACCCGATGGTTGTTGCGGGCATCGCCGGTGAAGATGACGGTCGAAGTGCCGGTTATCGACTTGCCGTATTTGGCCCAGAACATGTCGAAGGCTTTGGCGTGATCCGAGTGCCCGTCGTTGGAGATGTCTCGTGACCTGGCGATCAGGTGCTTGACATTGCGCAGACCGATGCCCTCGCCGATCTCCCGGGTGACCTCCTCGGCACCGTCGACAAAGATGAAGCAGCGCAGCTTGGGGAATTCGTTGCTCATCGCATTGAGGAAGCTCATGGTGAACTCGGCAAATTTGGCCACCGACCCCGAGACGTCAGCGACCAGATAGAGGTCGGGCCTCGACTCCCTTCGTGCCCGGTAGGCAGGATCGAAAGGCACGCCGCCGGCCGACAGGGAGCGACGCACGGTGCGGCGAACGTCGATCCTGCCCTTATGGCGTCTCCTCCTGCGTTGTGCCAGCTTGGCGGCGAGGCGACGCGCCAGGGGACGCACCGCCTGACGCATCCTCTTCAGCTGCTCGGGGGAGGCCGCCAGGAAGTCGATCTCTTCCACCGGGTCGAGCTGGGCAGCCAGGGCGATGTCGATGTCGAAGTCCCGGTCCTTGGCCAGCTTGCGGTTGATCTCGTTCTGGATTCGCTCCTTGAACTTGGCAATCCGTTGTTCGAGGGCCCGAATGTCGAGTTCGGCCTCGAAGTCATCAGCCGAATCGCTCCTGATTCGCGCTCTCGCCTGTTGCATCAGCCAGCCGAGATCGAGCTCCCTCATGATCCGGTGCAGGTAGTACTTCATCGAGGCCGACCGCTCGGAGTCGATGTGGCCGAACTCGGTCACCGCGGTTTCCGCCAGAGCGCGGAGGGCGGCGTCGTCGGCGCGGAGCAGGGCATCGAGCAAGACCTGGATGAAGTCGAAGTCCTCCTGATCGGATCGACCTCCGTACTCGGAGCGCATGACTATCGGCCCGATCGAGGACCGGGGGCCCTGGGCCGTCAATCGATCCTGGGGTTGATCTGGGTCGCGCAGAGAGGAGAAATAGAGGTCGAAATGGGCCTCGAATATGGGGCGGTGGTCGGCCCTCTTGACGAGGGTGCTCCCCAGGGTGGCTTTGACCTGGTCCCGACGCCTCAAGTCGACCCGTTGCAGGGCCTGCGCCGCATCCACGGTCTCGACCATCGACACCGGGATCCCCGCTTGGCGCAGGTGATGGATCAGCTCCAACAGCTCTGGGACCACGACCGGCAGTGTACGCTGCCGCCCTCCGAGCCAATCTCGACCCAGGTAATCGACGCGAGATGAGAGAGTTCCGACCTGTTGCGGCGCCACCAGGCCGTCTGGTGCGCCTGGCGCTGGTGCTCGATCCCAGGAACGGCCCAATTCAAACGATGCGCGTGGCCCAGATGGCGGAACGGGCCGGGCTCCAGGCTCTGTGGGTCAACGACCGTTTCATCACATCCGACGGCCTTTCCCGGATGGAGGCGTGGACCATGTTGACGATCGCCTCCATGTACACCTCGAGGATCAGGGTCGGCATCATGTTCAACTCCGGGCTTCGCTCTCCCCAGGCGACGGCGGCGATGGTGGGCTCGATGGACACGGTCATCGATGGTCGTCTCGAGTTGGGAGTGGCGGCCGGGTGGTACGAAAAGGAGCATGTCGGGCTCGGGCTGGCATTTCCGGACGCCGCGGCCCGGATCGAAGAGATGGGCCGGTTTGCTCACGTCCTCGCCACCCTGACCCGAGGTGAGTCTTTGGAAGAAGGTGGGCCGGCCCTCGGCATCTCCTCACCGCAGCCGGACGGGCCCACCTTGACCCTTGAAGCCGGAGGGCCTCGCCAGCTTGCGATCGCAGTAGGCATGGCCGACAACATGTTGCTCCCAACGCGACAGATGACCGAGATCGAGGCAATGGTCGAGGGGGCCCGCTCGGCAGCAGCCGAAGGCGGCCGGGATCCCGACAGCCTGGGCTTTGCCATCCAGCTCCCGGTGTCGGTGGGTCGGACCAACGCCGAGTCCGATGTCCGCGTCGAGATCGACGACATGCTGGCTCAGATGGACACCAGAGCCATCGGCATCCACGGTGATCTCGAGCGCTGTCAGGACATCATGATCGAGCTTGCCCATCTCGGGATCGGCGAGGTCCGGTGTGTTCTGCCGAATACGGCCGACATCGATGACGTGATCGCCCAGCTCACGGCGACGACGGTTGGGACCAAGGAGATACTGGTGCCGGGGGCGGCGCGGTCGGAGGCGCCGGCCCCACCCACGGGTTGGGGCGGCCCGGCCAAGCCGCAGAAACAGCCGTCGGGCTAGGGCTGGTGGGGACCCTGTTCGCTCTGCGAACAAGGTCACTATCATTCCAGGTGATGCCCGAAGAACGGTCCGGTGACTTCATCCAATCCCTGGAGCGGGGCTTGGCCGTGATCGATTCCTTTTCGAAGGAGCGCCCCGCCCAAACACTGAGCGAGGTGGCTGAGCTGACCGGTCTCACCAGGGCCACCGTCAGGCGCATGCTGCTCACCCTGGCCGAGCTCGGCTACGTGCGCCGGAACGGGAGGTTGTTCTCGTTGACGCCCAAGGTGCTCGACCTGGGCTATTCCTTCCTCTCCTCGTTCCAGGTCTTGGAACTGGCTCAGGGGCCGATGGAGCGCTTGGTCGAAGCGGTCAAGGAGTCGTCCTCTCTTTCGATCCTGGATGGTTCCGACATCGTTTACGTGGCCCGGGTCCCCACCACCAGGATCATGACGATTTCCCTCGCTCTCGGGTCGCGTCTACCCGCTTATCCCACCTCTATGGGAAGAGTCCTCATGGCCAGCCGTCCCGATTCCGAGATCGAGGACTACATCGCCCGCACCACATTCGAACCGCTCACCCGGTACACCACCACGGACAAGGACGAGTTTCGAGCGATCCTGCACAAGACTCGAGATCAGGGCTACGCCCTGGTCGACCAGGAGCTCGAAGAAGGGGTGCGCTCGTTGGCGGCGCCCATCCACAACAGCCGCGGTGAGGTGCTGGCGGCCATGAACGTGTCCTGTCATGCCACCCGGGCCGACATGACCCGCTTGCGTGAGGAGTTCCTCCCCCAACTCTTGGCCACCGCTCAGGAAGTGAGCAAGCAGGCCGGTGCTCACCGGGTCGGCTGACGTCACCCTCCCGTAATTGGGACGAGGAGGGGTCAGATACGGACCTGTGGGTCCCGATTACAAAGGTGCCACCCGAAACGAATTCGGGGCGACGCTGGCGTCGCCCCGAGTTGCCCTGGGAGGAGGGATCTGTTGTAGGCAACGATCTTTGAATTGACCGTGACTCCCTAGTTTCTAATCGTGCGATGTGACCGGACGGTGAACGCAGTCTGGCGATTGGCCGAATCTTGAGGATTCCGCCTCCAATGGGTCTCCATAGACTCCCGTCATGCCAGGCCTCCTCTCCTTTCACGGCCATCCCGATGACGAGACGATCGTCACCGAGGGGACCCTGGCCCGTTTCGCCGCCAACGGTGAGCACGTGGTAGTGGTCACCGCCACCGACGGTGTGCTCGGTGAGATCCACAACCACGACGAGCCCGAGGCGATTCGACTCCGGCTGGCTGAGGTGCGGGCCGAGGAATTAGCCGCCGCCTTGGACATCCTGGGGGTGCGCCAACACGAGTTCCTCGTCTATCGCGACTCGGGGATGATGGGATGGGAGGACAACTTCCATCCCGATTGTTTCTGGCAGGCCGACTTCATGGAGGCCACCGGACGACTCGTTCACCTCATCCGAAAGCACCGGCCCGAGACTGTGACCATCTACGACCCCTTCGGCGGCTACGGACATCCCGAGCACATCCAGGTGCATCGGATCGGGTTGGCGGCGTTCCACGCTTCGAGCGACGTGGCTCGTTTCCCGCTGATGGGGGATGACGAGCCCTGGCAACCAGATCGTCTCTGGATGTCGGTTTGGCCCCGGGGCAGAATGGCAATCTGGGCCACATCGACGGGGCTTCCGGCGACATCGACGAGGAAGAAGCCGCCAGAATGCGCAACTCGGGGTTCCCCGATGAAAAGGTGAGTCTTTGGATGGAAGTCGAGGACCTGGTCGATCTCAAGATCGCCGCTCTCAGGGCACATCGCACCCAGATCCCCCCCGACTGGTCGTTGAACAATGTCCCCGACGGATACCAGACGTCGCTCCTGGGTCGGGAGGCCTTCGTCGAGTTGTACCCGCGGCCCGAATAATCGGAGGGCCCAGCGGGCTCGTCGCCGTAAACTGTGAGCGTCCCACCACAGTCATGCTGATCGCACGCGACCTCCGTATCGAAGCCGGCCCCCGAACTCTGATCGAGGGGGTCTCCTTCAGTGTGCAGTCCGGCGACCGTATCGGCCTCGTCGGTCGCAATGGCGCCGGCAAGACCACGTTGATGCGAACCCTGGCCGGTCAGCTGGCCCCGGCCGAAGGCTCCGTGCTCCGGTCCGGGACCATCGGCTACTTCTCTCAGGAGGCTGCCCTTCCCGAGCTGGAGCATGCCGATGCCACCGCCCTGGAGCGCATCCTGATGGCCCGCGATATCGGGGCCATGCAGCGCAAGATCGAAGAGACCAGGCGTCGTCTTCACGATTTGATGGGTGACGAGCGCGACCGGGGGATACTCCGCTTCACGCGTCTTCACGACGAGTTCGAGGCCAAGGGCGGGTTCGTCGCCGAGGCCGAGGCAAAGCGCATGGCGGCTGCATTGGGCATCGGGAATGAGGAGTTGAGCCAGCCGGTGGCCACGATGTCGGGGGGTCAAAGGAGACGGGTCGAGTTGGCCCGGATCCTTTTCGCCGGGACCGACATCCTCTTGCTCGATGAGCCCACCAACCATCTCGACCTCGACGCCAAGGCCTGGCTCATCGAATGGCTGACCACTTATCGGGGCGGGATGCTGGTGGTGTCCCATGATCTCCCCTTGCTCGACGAGGCGATCACCTCGGTGCTCGCCCTGGAGCATGGCGAGATCGAGGCCTATCGCGGCAACTACTCCCACTATCTCCTGGAACGGGACCGCCGTCGAGAGCGAAAGGAGCGAGAGCGCAAGCACCAGGACGAGGCGATTGCCCGTCTCGAGGAGAACATACGCCGATTCAAGAGCACCACCGAGAAGATGGCCAAAGTGGCCCGCGCCTGGGAGACCCGAGTCGACCGGATGAAACGGGACCTGGTCGCAGTGCAGAAGGGTGGCAAAAGCGTTCGGGTTGCCTTCCCGCAACCAACCAAGTCGGGTCGGGTGCCGCTGTCTGCGCTCGGGCTGGCCAAGGCTTTCGGTGACAACCTGGTGTTCGTCGACCTCGAATTCGCTATCGAGCGTGGGGAGCGGATGCTGCTCATCGGGCTCAACGGGGCGGGCAAGACGACCCTCCTTCGCATCCTGGCCGGTGTCGAGACCTCCGATCTCGGTGAGGTCAGCCTCGGCCACAACACCACGCTCGGCTACTACGCCCAGGAGCACGAACAGGTCCTCTCCGGGGTCTCGGTCCTCGATCACATGAGGTCGGTGGGGGGCATGCCCGATCAGACGATGCGCTCGCTGCTCGGCCATTTCCTCTTGGCCGACAAGGTCGACCAGGATGCGGCGACTCTCTCCGGTGGGGAGAAAACCAAGCTCGCCCTGGCGATGCTGGTCGCCAGTCGGCCCAACGTCCTCCTCCTGGACGAGCCGACCAACAACCTCGACCCCCAGGCCAAGGAGGCTCTCCTCGATGCGTTGAGCCTCTACGAGGGAACCATCATCCTCGTCAGCCACGACACCGACTTCGTGGCCCAGCTGTTCCCGGACCGTGCGGTGCTGATGCCCGAAGGCGAGATGCGCTTCTTCGACGAGGCGCTGCTCGACCTGGTGGCGCTCGCGTGAGGAACCGCGGGGCGCCTTTCACCATCTAACGGGTATGAGGAGAATCATCCCCTTCGCAGTGGTTTTGTCAGTGCTCTCCGCGTGTGGTGGAGCTGAGCCATTCTCAGATGGCGAGAACCCGAGCCCGGCCCCGTCGACCACCGTTTCCGCCGATGAGCCGGTCGATTCCGGCACCGATCAGCCCATCGACGAGCCGGGACCGGTTGGCTCGATCCCCGAGCCCAGGCCGCCCATCGACGGAAGCATCTCCGGCGAGGTCTGGATCGCCAGCACCGACCTCTTGATCATGGAGAGTTACCCGATTCAGGTGCGGCTCCAAGTGGAGGGGGAGAAGCCCACCCCCTGTCATGAGATCTTCTGGACCGTCGAGGACGACGGCGAGACCATCGAGATCACCATGATCTCTCAGATCAACAGCGACGAAGTGTGCGCCCAGGTGATCGAGCCGTTCATCATCTCGGTTCCACTCGGCAGCTGGGCCGAGGAGTCACGCGAGGTCCATCTCAACGGCGAATCGGTCGGGTCGTTCGACAGCTGAGCCGGGCGGGTCCTGCACCCTACGAACGAACGTTCGTTTGTGATAGTCTGCCGGCATGAGCCCGGAGGAGCGATTCCAGAGCGTCCTCGACGCCGAAGACAAGATCGAGCCCACCGATTGGATGCCCGATGGCTATCGCCAGACCCTGATCCGTCAGATCGCCCAGCACGCCCATTCCGAGGTCATCGGGATGCAGCCCGAAGGCAATTGGATCAGCAGGGCCCCCACCCTGCACCGCAAGGCGATTCTGATGGCCAAGGTCCAAGACGAGGCGGGACACGGTCTCTATCTCTATTCGGCTGCAGAAACACTCGGGGTCAAGAGAGACGAGCTCCAGGAGCTACTGCATCAGGGCAAACACAAATACTCATCGATCTTCAACTACCCGACGTTGAGTTGGGCAGACATCGGGACAATCGGGTGGCTCGTCGATGGTGCCGCGATTACCAATCAGGTGATGCTCACCCGCTGTTCCTACGGCCCGTATGCCCGGGGCATGGTGAGAATCTGCAAGGAAGAGTCGTTTCACCAACGACAGGGATACGAGCTGTTGATAAGGCTCTGTCAGGGGAGTGAGGAGCAAAAGGCCCTCGCCCAGGACTCTCTCGACCGGTGGTGGTGGCCCTCACTGATGATGTTCGGCCCCCATGACACCGAGTCCACCCACACCGAGCAGTCGATGGCCTGGAAGATCAAGCGGGTCTCCAATGACGACCTGCGCCAGCAGTTCGTCGACATGACCGTTCCCCAGGCGGAGTACCTCGGCTTGCGGATACCCGATCCTGATCTGCGTTGGGACGAAGCACGGGGTCACTACGACTTCGGAGAGATCGATTGGGATGAGTTCTGGGTGGTGGTGCGAGGCGACGGGCCGATGAATCGGGAGCGACTCGCCCACAAGGTGGCCGCCTGGCAGGAGGGAGCGTGGGTCAGGGAGGCGGCCATCGCCCACGCCGAGAAGAGGGCGGTTCGGGGCGCGGCATGAGTGGAGAGGCATGACCTACGAAGTCCCGGTGGCCCCCGGGGAGAGCGCCGAGATCGAGACCAGCACCGACACCACCGGTGTCGTGTGGCCGATGTGGGAGGTCTTCGTCAGGGCGCGTCGGGGAGTCTCCCACGTCCACATCGGCAGTCTTCATGCACCCGACCCGGAGACCGCGCTGCAGAACGCCAGGGACGTCTACACCCGCAGGGGAGAAGGTGTCAGCGTATGGGTGGTGCCGAGCAGCGAAGTCCGCACCTTCGAGCCCGACGACGCGGCCGACTACGTGGAGGCCAACGAGAAGGTCTACCGCCTGGCCACCACCTATGAGATCCCGGACGAAGTGGGGCAGATGTGATCGAGTCTCGAATCCCGAGTCTCGAGGCTTCAGCGTTCACCTGGCTCCTCGGCCACGCCGACGACAACATGGTCCTCGCCCAGCGACTCGGGGATTGGATCTCGCGAGGGCCCGAGCTCGAAGAGGACATCGCCCTGGGAAACATCGCCCTGGACCATCTTGGCGTCGCCCGAGCCCTGTACGCGCTGGCTGGAACAGTCGAAGGCCGGGGTCGGGGCGAAGACGACCTGGCGATGTTTCGTACCGAGCGTGAATATCGGAACCTTTTGCTCGTGGAGCAGCCCAATGGGGACTTCGCCCACACCATGGTCCGTCAGTTCCTGTTTGACGCCTATCAGCTGCAGTTGTGGGAAGACCTATCCACCGCCGACGACCGGGAGTTGGCGGGGATCGCCGGCCGCGCCCTCAAGGAAGCCCGTTACCACTTCAGGCATTCCTCGGGTTGGGTGATCCGTCTCGGCGACGGAACCGAAGAATCCTCTCGGCGTGTCCAAACCGCCCTCGACTCGTTGTGGAGGTACACCGACGAGATGTTCCACGATGACACTGCCGGCTACCGGGTGGCCTGGGACCTCGAAGTGATGTCGGTCCTGGCCGAGGCCGGGCTCACCATTCCCGAAGACCCCTATCAGCGCCCTGGGGGCCGGCAGGGCCTCCACAGCGAGCATCTGGGGTTCCTCCTTGCCGAGATGCAATGGATGCAGCGTTCCTACCCGGGTCTGAAATGGTGATTGGAACGGCCCTTCTCGATGTGGAGCGAGCCCGAGAGGCGGTGAATCAGGTCGTCGATCCTGAGATCCCGGTGCTCACCATCGCCGAGCTGGGCATCCTCCGCGACATCATCGTCGAGAGCGGGAAGGTGACAGTGACGATCACCCCGACGTACTCGGGTTGTCCGGCGCTGCATCAGATCGAAGACGACATCCGGTCTGGTCTCCTCGAAGCCGGATTCGACCAGATCGTGATCATGACCACCCACCACCCGGCGTGGACCACCGACTGGATGGGACCCGAGGCGAGGGACAAACTCATCGCCTTCGGGATTGCCCCTCCCTCGTCATCTGACGCTGTGCTGTGCCCCCGGTGCGACGCCTCCGGGCCGAGGGTGGTGTCGAGGTTCGGCTCGACCGCGTGCAAGGCACTGATGGTATGCGGCGGGTGTGGCGAGCCCTTCGACTGGTTCAAGGAGTTCTGACGCTGACATGGGCTCGGTCGAGTTCCACCAACTGCGTGTGGTCGAGGTGACACCACTGACCGATGAGTCGGTCGCCGTGACCTTTGATTTGCCCCCACCATTGGTCCCGGACTTCACCCACCTTCCGGGCCAGCACGTGACTTTGCGTGCGGTGGTAGACGGTGAAGACCTTCGGAGGTCCTACTCCATTTCCGCCAACGCCAACGGCGGCAAGCTCCGGGTTGGGATCAAGCGCCTCCCCGGAGGCGCCTTCTCGACGTGGGCCACGACCCGTCTCAGGGCCGGTGACAGGATCGGGGTGATGCCGCCGGTGGGCGAATTCACGATCCAGCCCGACCCCGGCACGGCCCGGCACCGGGTAGCGATCGTCGCCGGGTCAGGGATCACCCCGGTGCTGTCCTTGGTCTCGACCACTCTGGAATCGGAGCCGGGCTCCTCCTGGACCGTCCTCTTTGGCAATCGGACCGTCAACAGCATCATGTTTCTCGATGAGTTGGAAGCCCTCAAGGACCGCTACCCCGCCAGGCTCCAACTCTTCCATTTCCTGAGCCGCGAGGGATCCGATCTGCCGCTGCTCTCCGGGCGCATCGACGCCGAGAAGATCGAGATCGTGCAGGGCACGCTTCTCGGTGGGCGGCCGGTAGATGGTTGGTATCTGTGCGGGCCCTACGACATGGTGACGATGGCCCGGCACACACTCATCAACCTGGGTGTGGCTGAGGACCGGATTCATGACGAGTTGTTCTTCGCCGGCCCCCTCGACCTTTCGACCCTCCCACCCGAGCCGCCGCCCGGGAAGGGCTCGGTTCATTTGACCGTCATCCTCGACGGGCGCGCCGTCGAAACGCTGATGGCCCCGGAGACTTCGATTCTCGATGCCGCCCTTCGGGTTCGGTCCGAGCTGCCCTTCTCATGCAAGGGCGGTATGTGCGCCTCCTGCAAGGGGCGGATCGAGGAGGGTGCGGTCACGATGGCCAAGAACTACGCCCTGGTCGATTCGGAGATCGAAGCAGGTTATGTGCTCACCTGTCAGTCGCATCCCGTCGGGGATCGCGTTGTCGTCCGCTACGACCACCGCTGATGGTGACCGCCCGCAACACCCGCCAGGACGTCATCGAGGCCGCCGGGCGGCTCTTTGCCGAGAAGGGCTATCACGGGACCTCGATGCGGGACCTGGGCCGGGAGCTCGGGCTGCTGGGCTCCTCGCTCTATGCCCATGTCGAGTCCAAACAGGACCTGTTGGTCGAGGTCGTCGAGGAGGGCGCCCGGTTATTCCAGGCGTCGGCCTCAGCCGCTATCGAGGAGGGGGGCGCACCGGGCCAGCAACTGAGTCATCTGATAGCGGGTCACATCGGGGTCGTGATCGACAACCTCGACGTAGTTCGCACCTATCTCAACGAGGCGCGAATGCTCGACGCCGATCATCGGAGTCGTGTGATCGCGGCAAGGGACAGCTATGAGCAAGTCTTCCGCATCGTGATCGCAGCCGGCATCTCCGACGGTTCCTTCCGATCCAACGCAGATCCGAAGCTGGAATCGATCTTCATCCTCTCGGTCCTCAATGCCATCGAGAGGTGGTATCGGCCGACAGGCGCGGTGAACCGGGACCGCCTCGTCGACGAGGTGAGTGACTTCGGGCTGGCCGCGCTCAGACGCTGACGGTCTCCTCTTCGGGCAAAGCGGCCCTCTTCCTGATCTCGGAGGCCAGCCACAAGTACAGGGCGAGGACGACGCCGACGACCACCACCCAAAGCAGGCTGAGATCAGGTATGTAGAGAGCCACCACCGCCGCCACCACCCCGATCACCCGCACCAGGTCGTAGTGCGCCGACACCCACCGAGCCGTGGCACTCCCGCCCGGAGAAGGCTCCATAAGCTGGTCCCACCACTGCTTGACCCTCATCGCCCATGCCGGGCGCCCGGAGAGATAGACGGCGAATCCCAGGATCAGAGCTGCCAGGGCGATCAACAGCTCGACCTGTCTCAATCCGGAGGCCACGTCATACAGGATCCCGACCGCGGTCTCCTCTGCGGCCGGGTTGGTCACGACTCCAACTATCTGTCCTTCGACCCAGCGCAACAACGCCTCGGTGATCGGGACTCCGATCACGATTCCCACCGCGAGTTGGATCGCGGTGCGACGCCGGGTTCGCGAGACCCACAACGCCACGACGATGAGGATCAATGAGAAGATCACCAGGGCCCAGACCGCGCGATCCAGCATGACCACCCCGTCCTGGAGCGCAGTGAGCCGGGCTTCGGACATGACCGTCACCTGCCCGAAGTCCTCCGGAAGCCGAGCGCTGATGGCTGTCGAGAGCTGCTGAAGCGCTTCGTCCGCCTTGTCCGACAGCTTGTCGGGGAGGGTGATGTCCGGGCCCAGCCCGCTGAGATCCGGGAGGACCCGCCGGATCGCCTCCCCGATGATGGGGATCATGTTGAGCCGGACCTCACCATCCTCGACCGACACGTTCGGGATCTCCGCGAAGTCGCCGCGCAACAGGGCAACGATGCGCTCGTGGGCGGCTCGGACCAATACGGGGACACGGGCCTGGAAGTCGGCTGACTGGACGAAGTCGTCGATGCGGGTCGTGATCCGAGTTTCGAGCCCGGAACTCACGGTTGGCGCCAGGTCTTCTAGTGACGGGCGATCGAACGAGCCCAGGAGTTGCTGACCACGATCTTCAATTCCGAGGGCGTCGACCATGGCATCGAACAGGAAGTCGTCGAGCTGGCCCAATGCGGTGGCGATGCGGGTTTCGAGATCCAGTGCCTGGAGGACCTCGGTGCTGACGCGGTCGCCAAGAGCGGTATAAAGAGCCTCTTCTTCCAGGGCGGGGCCGACCGCTTCCATGAATGCGTCGGTGTCGAGGAGGGTGTTGTGGGCCCAGGCCGCCATCGCGGTGAGCACGATGCTGAGACAGGTCACAACCACGAGCAGAAAGGTGATGATCCCCCGACTCCGTCCCTCTGGCGCTATGGCCTCTTCTTCAGCGGGCGGTGTGGGTTCTGCTGCTTGGGGAATATCACCGTCGGTCATCGTTGCTCGCTTTCAGGGTCGGCCGGGGACTCTAATGGGGCGACGATCGAGCGGTTTCGCAACCCCACCCCGAACCGGCGTCGTGTAGATTCCCGGGCCGCGACGAACCTCAGCGAAAGGACAAAGCATGTCTCACCAGGCAGGCAATGGATACGAAGGGCCTCCGGCCATGGCAGTCGGCGCCATCATGTTCGCCGGGATCATGATGATCATGGGCGGCGTGTTCTCGGCGATTTCCGGGCTCATGGCCCTGGCCAAGGATGATTTCTACGTGGAGCTCCCCAACTACCTGCTCAAGCTCGATCCAACGACATGGGGATACATTCACCTGATAGTCGGGATCGTTGTGGCTCTGGCCGGGTTCTCGGTGCTCACAGGGAAGACCTGGGCCCGAGTGGTGGGGATCCTGGTCGCGTTCGTGAGCGCGGTAGCCAACTTCGCCTTCATTCCCTTCTACCCGGTCTGGTCATTGCTGGTCATCGCGGTCGACATCGTCGTGATCTGGGCGCTGGCCGCCCATGGGCGCCAGATGTCCCAGGCCTAGGGAATCCCTTCTTCATGCAGGGCGTCACGTATCTGTGATGTGATGTCGCGCGTCATGGGTGAGGGTTTTGTCGCGCGTCATCGGTAATGGTTGGTGAGGTTAGGCGGGCGGGGTTTTGGGTCGGCCGGGGGGTTTGCCTGTTGGCTGGTAGCGGCGGGTGGAGTCGAGGTGGAGGTGTCGGATGAGTTTGCCGTCGATGAAGACGGTGGCGGTGGTGCCGTCGGTGTGGACTTCGGCTTGTTGGCCGGCGTGAGCCATTCCGACTCCGATATGCCACTTTTGGAGTTGGGCTGCTCCTGAGGGGCTGATCACCACTTGGGTGCGCCGGACAGGGGTGGGGAGGGGTTGGGGTTGGCTGGCCGGGGTGGACGTGTATCGGTTCCAAGGGGTTTGCCGGCCGATCCCACGGTGGGGTCGTTGATGGTTGTAGTAGTCGGTGAACACGTCGAGCTGATGTTGCAGTCCGGTGATGGTGTCGGCTCGGGGTCGGGCCCGGAGCCACTTTTTTAGGGTCTGGTTGAACCGTTCCACTTTGCCGGTGGTTTGGGGATGGTGTGGAGCCGAGGTGATGGGACGGATCCCCAGGTTGCGGAGTTGGATTTCGAAGTCGACTTCGAATCCTCGCAGTCTCCCCGAGAACGCCAGCGCGTTGTCGGAGAGACACCCTGAGGGAGGCCGGTAACGAGAAACCGCCAGGCTGAACGCCTCCCAAGCCGCCTCACCGGTTTCGGCGGGAGCGGCATGACTGGCGACCACCAGCCGGGAATGGTCGTCGATCAGGTTGATCACCACCACCTTGGTCCCGTCGCTGAGACCCCAACTGGTCCCGTCGATCTGCCACAGCTCGTTGGGAGCAGACGCCTCAAACCGGTGTAGCGAAGATTTGGGCTGTTTCTTAGGGTTGGGTTGGATCAACCCCCGCCGGTGCAACACCCGCCAGATCGTCGCTTCCGACACCAACGACTCGATCCCCTCCTCGGCCATGTGCCAGCGGATCGTCCCCGGCCCATTGTCCAGACCATCATCAGTGAGCCGTTTGCGCCAAAACACGATCAAATCCTCAACCGAAGCCGAAACCATGTGAGGCGAACGCAGAGGACGTCGAGAACGAGACTCCAACCCCACCACCCCCTCAGCCAGGTAACGGTTCCGCCATTTGTAGAACGTCTTCGGCGAGATACCCCAGTCCCGGCACAACCCGGCCACGTTCACCCCCTCCAACGACCCAGTCACCGCAGCCAACAACCGAAACTCCACAGGTGCCACCTTTCCAGCCATGACCCCATGGTCACCGCCAGGTGTTACCCATGTCCCGCGACATCAACCGTTACCGATGTGCCGCGACCCAACATCACGGATGTGTGACGCCCTGCATTAGGAATGAGTGGAGGTCAGCCGCCGTTGGCGCTGGGATCCTTGACGGTCCAGGTGCCGTGGCTGGCGATCAGCTTCGAAAGGTCTCCCTCCCCGACTTTCTCCCTGGCGGTCTCGATCTGGGCGGTCATCTGGGACTCGTAGGTCGGCCGACTCACATTGCGGAAGATGCCGAGTGGGGTGGGCCCAAACGGCCCATGTGACAGCCGGCTCAGTGCAAAACCGATCGACGGGTCGGGTCGGGTCGGGTCATGGACCAAGATGGCGCCGGGATCCACCGATGAGCTGTCGACAACGGTTGCCTGCCCGTTGCGCAGCATCACTGCCTTGGCCCCTTCGTCGAACACGATTGGCTTGCCCGGCTCGAGGTCGATGCGGTTGTGGACCCGCTCCTCCTTCCCGGTCAACTGGATGAAGGCCTTGTCGTTGAACACGTTGCAGTTCTGGTAGATCTCGATGAAGGCCGACCCCGGGTGCTCATATGCGGCGCGGAGGATCTCTTCGTTATGGATGCGGTCCATGTCGAGAGTCCGGGCCACGAAGGTGGCCTCGGCACCGAGAGCGAGCGACACCGGGTTGAACGGGTAGTCAATGGACCCGTAGGGCGTCGATTTGGTTTGCTTGCCCACCTCCGAGGTCGGTGAGTACTGACCCTTGGTGAGGCCGTAGATCTGGTTGTTGAACAAAAGGATCTTGAGGCCGATGTTGCGGCGGAGGGCATGAATCAGGTGATTACCACCGATCGACAGGGCGTCACCGTCACCGGTGATGACCCACACCGAGAGGTCGGGACGGGTGGTGGCCACCCCGGAGGCGATGGCCGGCGCCCGCCCGTGAATGGAGTGCATCCCATAGGTGTTCATGTAGTACGGGAAACGGGATGCACACCCGATGCCCGAGACGAACACGAATTCTTCACGTGGGCGGCCCAGACCGGCGAGGAACTGCTGGACAGTGGCGAGGATGGTGTAATCCCCACAACCAGGGCACCACCGCACCTCCTGGTCGGTTTGGAAGTCGGCACGGGTGTAAGACGGGGCGGTCATTTCATCATCTCCAGGATTCTGGCTTCTATCTCTGCGATCTTGAACGGCTCCCCAGCTACCTTGTTCAGGCCTTTGACATCGAGCAGGAACTCGGCCCTGATCACCCTTCGCAGCTGACCGGTGTTCAACTCCGGGATCAGGATCTGCTTGTAGGAATTGAGGACCTCCCCGAGGTTGGTCGGCAAGGGGTTGAGGTATCGCAGATGGGCGGTCGCCACCTTCTTGCCGCCGAGGCGAACCCGGCGGGCGGCGGCGCGAATCGATCCGTAAGTGGACCCCCAACCCAGGACCAGGATGTCGGCATCCGTGTCGCCGAAGACCTCGACCGGAGGTATGTCATTGGCGATGTTGGCCACCTTCCAGGCCCGGGTGTCGGTCATCAGCTGGTGATTGGCCGGCTCGTAGGACACGTTCCCGGTGATGGCCTCCTTCTCCAGGCCGCCGATCCGATGCTCCAGGCCGGGCGTACCCGGGATCGCCCAGGGGCGGGCGAAGGTGTCGATGTTCCGCATGTAGGGGAGAAAGGTGCCGTCCGGCCCATTGGCGTGCTTGGCGAATTCCACCGAGATCGGTTCCAGGGCTGACACGTCGGGTAGCTTCCACGGCTCGGAGCCGTTGGCGATCTGGTTGTCGCTGAGCAGCAAGACCGGTGTCATGTATCTGAGGGCAAGTCGCGCCGCCTCGATGGCCATCGCGAATGTGTCGCTCGGTGAGGCCGCTGCAATCACCGGGATCGGTGACTCGCCGTGGCGCCCATACAGCGAGAACAGGAGATCGGACTGCTCGGGTTTGGTGGGCAGGCCGGTGGAAGGTCCACCCCGCTGGACATTGATCACGATCAGCGGGAGCTCCATCATGAACGCCAAGGAGATCGACTCGCTCTTGAGGGCGATGCCCGGTCCCGATGATCCCGTCACTGCCAGATTCCCGGCGAAGGCGGCGCCAATGGCGGCCCCCACCCCTGCGATCTCATCCTCCGCCTGGAAGGTGCGGACCCCGAAGTTCTTGTGACGCGACAGCTCGTGCAGGATGTCGGAGGCCGGTGTGATGGGATAGGACCCATAGAACAGTGGCAGGCCCGACAGCTGCGACGCTGCGATCAGACCCCAGGCCAGAGCCGAGTTCCCGTTGATGTTGGTGTAAACCCCAGGCTCGAGAGCGGCCGGCTTGACCACGAACGTCGTCTTGGCCGCTTCGGTGGCCTCGCCCAGGGTGTAACCGGCCTGGAAGGCAGCGATGTTGGCGGCCGCCACCTCCGGGGTCTTGGCGAACTTCTTCACGGCCCATTCGATGGTCGGCTCGGTTGGGCGATTGAACAGCCACGCCAGGAGCCCGAGGGCGAGGAAGTTCTTGGAGCGGAGGACACTCCTCCCGCTCACACCAGAGTCTTTCACGGCCTCTTTGGTGAGCTCGTCCATGGGGACTCCGATCACCCGGTATCCATCGAGGGTCCCATCTTCGAGAGGGTTGGCCTCGTAACCGGCCTTGGCCAGGTTGCGCTCGTCGAAGGCGTCGGTATTGACCACCAGGGTGCCGCCCTGACGAAGATCCTCGAGGTTCTTCCTGAGGGCCGCGGGGTTCATTGCAACCAGGCAGTCGGGTTGGTCCCCGGCGGTCAGGATGTCGAAATCGGCAATCTGTACCTGGAAACTCGAAACCCCGGGCAGGGTCCCAGCCGGGGCCCGGATCTCGGCCGGGAACGAAGGCAGGGTCGCCAGGTCGTTCCCGAACAAGGCGCTGGCGTCGGTGAATTTCGATCCGGCCACCTGCATTCCGTCACCGGAGTCTCCGGCGAATCGGATGACGATTCTGTCAAAGGTCTCGGTCCTCGCGGTCTCAGGTCTTTCCGTGGCGATCTGCTCAGCCACTCTTGGTTCACTTCCTTATTTGGTTGGTTTGGGCGCGCGCCCACCAGAGCTATTAGACACCTGGTTCTCTCGAAAAGGGTCGGAATCTCCGTGGCTCGCTGGTTCTATTTTATCGACCCCGAGGGCTACAGAGGTTTAACGATTGTGGACACGAAACCGACCACTCCGCGAGCCTCCAGTTCGCGCCCAAATCCGAGAAGTGCCGGCTCCGAACCCATCGGCCCGATGACCTGTATGGAGACGGGTGGGCTCCCCGAGCCCGGCAAGGGCATGGCCACCGCGGGGTGGAGTGAATGGTTGACCAACGCCGTGAACCAGGAGAGAACTACGCGGTGATGCAGGTCTCCGATCCTGTCGACACCGATGACCTTGCGCATCACCGGCACCGTTGGGGTGACGAGCAAGTCAACCGTCTCGAAGGCGTCAGCGAATCGACTGCGGATCATTCGCTGCCAGGCCCGACCTGTTGCCGACTCCCCGGCAGTGACGCTCTCACAGTCCTCGAGCCTGGCGACTACATCGTCACCATAGGGAAGGCCCTGGGCCCGGAACCCCCGGTGGACTTCGTTGATCTCGTCCGCGATGGCGAGAGTGATCTCACGGCCCGGCAACACATCCCGAAGTGGCAGGGACTGCACGTCATGACCGAGGTCTGTCAACTGTTGGATCGCTTTGGCGAAGGCCGCATCGACCTGGTTGTCCGTCGGTGCTCGGTCAAACCAGGGTTGTGGGATCCCGATTCGGAGCGGGCCGGGATCCGGCTCGAGGGTGGCGTCGCCTGACAGAACCCGGTAGGCGATGTCGAGGTTCTCGATGGAATCGGCGAGCGGGCCGACGGTGTCGACTGAGGGTACCAGCGGGAACACTCCTTCG
>Ga0209431_10000385_pt1 | contig 36592 bp, 33 predicted proteins | sample RifCSP13_3_FD_184021 | JGI IMG/M metagenome (GOLD analysis project Ga0209431, IMG submission 184021) | Soil microbial communities from Rifle, Colorado - Rifle CSP2_sed 13_3 (SPAdes) (version 2) | ecosystem: Environmental > Terrestrial > Deep subsurface > Rock core/Sediment | place: Rifle... | reverse complement strand
CAATGGATTATCAGGTCACCTTTTTTGAGGTGCAAAGATCATCAGGACTAAACGGCTCTACGCTGGGCCCGTTTCATGACTGTTGTGAGATTCGCGAAACACTTCTGCCACGAGTAGCAGATTGGATTGGCTGTTGGTCCTTCCCAGGGCATCGCTTTATTGACACAACAAAGATGCCTGCATAGAATTCGTTTACGCCCAACAGAAATTTGAGCTTGAGCCAGGAGGTCAGTTGAGTGAAAACAACTATACGTGTCAACCGTAAGCGGCCTGAGTCGCTTACAAAACAGATAACGGACCAGCTTACCGATTTGATTGAGTCGGGGGCCATGACGGTGGGAAGTTATCTGCCCAGCGAACGCGAGCTCGCGAACTCTCTCAAAGTCGCTCGTAACGTGGTTAGAGGAAGCTACGAAAACCTGATGCGGGCAGGCAGAATTCAAAGTGAAGGCCGCAAAGGTCGCACGGTGCGCGCGACAGGCAGTAAGAAGAAGACAGGCGCGAGCAAGAGTACGGCAAGGAAATCAGGAGCGAAGGCTAAAAAGAGATAGCTGAGTCGTTGAGAGGTGTTGACGAAGTAATTTCCCCCTTCCCTCACGTTCCCTCAAGTAATCTCAGCTTGATCAGATGCAGCTACTTCGCTGCCCAACCCAAGTATCTCGCTGCGAATCGCATTGCGCTCCGCGAGCAGGCGGATAAAGAAGCGTCTTCTCGTCAAGAAGAACGTAAGAACGCGCAAGCCGCCTATTGACTCATCCAACTCTTCAAGAAACCTTATTGCAATGAACCCCGCAACCGGTAATGCCAGCAACGGCGCCAGCGCGAAGAGCCACCCCCCAAACCAGTATCCCAGAACCACCATGATCAACCATGTAAGAGGAAAAAGAAGCATTGAAGAGATGATTTTGATTGTCGAGACAACGTCTTCTGAGTCACCCGAGAAAGTGCGGCTCAGGTAACCACCCAGGGTGTAGGCCGGATAATGCACGATCGTGCCCACTATCGCTGCCGGTAGCATCAGCATGAAGAGCAGCGTCCGTTTGCAAACCGTGTAGAAGACCTCGCTGGTTGAATTCGGCGGCGAGAGTTCTTCCGGATCAACACCCGCTTGTTTTAACTCTTCCTCGAAACGGCTCATTCGTACTTCCAGCTTGCGCAGCCGCTCTGGCGCTCGCTCCTCGAGAATAGTGTAGGCCCTGGCGAATCGTTGCTGCAGTTGGAGCTCACCAGCCAGACTTTCTGTGTCGCGATCGGTGGGCCCCGAAAAAATCCTCTCAGCACGAGCGATAGTGTGTAACGCCTCTTCATGCTGCGCGTCCAACATGACTCCCCGCAAGGCTGCTTCAATCGCATTTGATAGTTCACGCACAGCAACTCGCGACGGCTCACCAGTTGCCTGGTCGACCTCCACAGGCGTTACTGTAAGGGGACCGCCGAAATAGAGCAGAGCTGAGCTCCGAAATGTAGTCTTGGCAGTGTAATAGAGGCCCGCTGGGACTATCCTGAGATCTCCCACCTCTCCCGTCGAAACTGCCGCCAGGGCTATTCGAGCCGCTCCTGTCTTTATAGGACGCAGTCTTGGTTCGTCGTGCGAGACACCCTCCGGACAAATTCCGATGGTTCCACCACTGCCAAGTAATTTTCGCGCAGCCACGAATGTTTCCTTGTTTCGCGCAACATCGGAGCCCTCATCCTGTCGGCGATAGACGGGAAGCGAATCAAGTGCACGGACAAAGAAGCTGAGGATTGGATACTTGAAGAGCGGAGCTTTCGCGAGAAAAGAAACGCGGCGAGGAGCCAGGGCGAGTAGGAAGGCTGGATCGACTAACGCGTTAGGGTGATTCAGAACAAAGATCACCGGACTGTTTGCCGGTACATGTTCAGCTCCGATCACTTCGACTCGGCGGAAGTAGATCCTGAGAGCTAAGCGCAGAATCGTGACAATCAGCCGGCGCGTCATAGAATGAGAATTAAATCATAAGTCGAAGTTGGGCGGTGCATTCTGGTAAGTCCTGGACGCCCGGAAGTTTTGCCTGCTGTTCTTTCATGACATAATGACCAAGCTTTCCCGCAAATCTCAAAAAAAATCATGTGAGGTTCTTATGAAGCGTTTCACAGTCGCGATCTGCGTTCTCGTGACCGTGTTTGGCGCCGTGGCGAGAGCCCAATCGCAGCGCTTTACCTTTGAGGACCTGATGAAGGTTCGGCGCGTGAGCGACCCGCGGCTCTCACCCGACGGTCGGCAACTGGCTTTCACCATTGGAGACGTCAAGTTCGACGCCAATCGGGTACTTACACACATCTACCTCCTGCCCGTGGCAGGCGGCGAGCTGAAGCAGCTGACTAGCGGCGACAGCTCAGCAACGTCCCCGAGATGGTCCCCCGACGGGAAAAAGCTGGCCTACGTCATTGGAAGCCAGATATGGAAGATGGATGCTGACGGAGATGACAAGGAGCAAGTCACGAAAATCTCCACCGGCGCTGCGGGGCCAGTGTGGTCCCCAGACGGCCGGTGGATCGCGTTCACGTCAGAGGTCTATCCGGATTGCGACAACGACGAATGCAACAAAAAGAGAGACGAGGCCGCCGAACAGAGTAAGGTCAAGGCCCATTTGACGGATCGATTACTGTTCAGACATTGGGTCGAATGGCGAGACAAGAAGCGCACGCACGTTTTTGTCGTGTCTGCGGATGGCGGGCAGGCGCGAGACCTGACACCCGGAGACTTCGACTCCCCACCATACGCGGCCTCAAGTGATATCGACTACTCGTTCTCGCCAGATGGGCGCGAGATTGCTTATCTGCGGAACCCCGACAAGGTCGAGGCCGTCTCCACCAACAGTGACATCTATGTCGTTCCGATTGCTGGAGGAGCTGCTAAGAACATCACCGCACGCAACCGCGGCTATGACGTAGGACCAATTTACACCCGTGACGGGCGTTTCATCCTGTATCGATCGCAAGCCACAACGGGTTTTGAAGCGGATCGCTGGCGGCTGATGAGCTACAACCGAGCCACCGGAACAAGCTCAGAACTGTTGAGAGGGTTCGATCTGAATGTTGAGGAGATTGTTGTGGCCCTGGATGGAAATTCGATCTACTTCGTCGCCGGGGAACGAGGAACGCATCCGGTGTATAGGGTCTCGTTTAACGGTGGAACACCGCAGAAGGTCGTGGGGGATGTCTTTGCAACTAATTTAAGCGTAAGTCCAGATGGCAACTCTTTGATATTTGCGCACAGCTCGCTGGCAATGCCCGTTGAGATCTTCCGCGCCGGAACCGATGGTTCAGGATTAACCGCAATTACTAATACTAATCGGGAACAGATGGCCCGCGCCGGCCTTCGCGCAGCTGAGGAGGTTGAATGGACTGGCGCCGTCGGTAGGCGAATTCATGGTTACATCCTGAAGCCTCCAGCGTTTGACGCAAATCGGAAATACCCACTCCTTGTATTAATTCATGGCGGGCCGCAGAGCGCCTGGAACAATAACTGGGGCTACCGTTGGAACCCGCAGATCTTTGCCGACGCGGGATACGTCGTCTTCATGCCTAATCCGCGTGGGTCGCTTGGATACGGGCAACAGTTTGTAAATGAGATTAGCGCTGATTGGGGTGGCAAAGTGTTCACCGACCTGAAGAATGGCATTGCAGACGTGATCCGCCGAAACCGCTTCATCGACGCGTCCCGCATCGGTGGGGCTGGCGCATCATACGGCGGTTACATGGTGAATTGGATCCTGGGCCATAACAATGATCAGCGTTTCCGATTCAAGACACTCGTTTCACATGCTGGAGTCTACAACCTGACAAGCATGTACGGTGCGACAGAGGAACTGTGGTTCCCAGAGTGGGAGTTTAAGGGAACTCCATGGACCAACCCTGTGATGTATCAGCGTTGGTCACCTCACATGTATGCTCAGAACTTTAGAACTCCGACACTGGTGACGGCGGGTGAACTCGACTATCGGGTACCTTACACTGAGAGCTTGCAGTTGTTCACGGCGTTGCAACGAAACGGAGTGGAGTCAAGGCTACTGATGTTTCCCGACGAGGGGCACTGGATTCTTAAGCCTCAGAATTCGCAGTTGTGGTACCGCACGGTCCTGGATTGGCTGGATAAGTATTTGAAGTAACTTTGGAGTGCGGCGGCAAGGATCGCAGCGACGCGCCGCCGCTTTTCGTCGGTTGTGCAACGTGAATACAAAGCGGCGGCGCGTCGCTCAGGCTCCTTGCCCCGCACTCCAAATCTTTACCGCTCTGGCACAAAAAAATCACGCAGTGTTGCTAATATCCCCTCCATGCGTAATTCCCAACCAAACGATCTGGAGCGCGCGGCGTTGCGACATAGACCAGAAGGTCGGCCTGTGATTCACCAGGTTTGGGGAAAGTTACTGTTCATGCATTGGCGCGTCGAAGAGGACCTGTTGCGCCCTCTGGTTCCGGACGGATTAGAAATCGATACGCACGACGGTTCGGCGTGGATCGCTGTAACGCCCTTCACGATGTGGGGCGTGCGCGCGTTTCCTCCATTCCTTCCGTCGGTGCCCGGCCTCAGTTCGCTGCATGAGCTAAACGTACGGACCTATGTCTATCTGAACGATGTCCCGGGTGTTTGGTTCTTCTCGCTCGACTGCAATAGCTCGGCGGCGGTCCTCGCCGCTCGGACTTTCTATTTTCTCAACTACTACGACGCCGAGATTGACCTTGAAGAAACCGGAAGGACCATCAACTATTCGCTTGTTCGAACAGACGAACCTCCAGCGGCCTTTCAAGCCTCGTGGAAGATTGGTGAGACACTGAAGTTCTCGCAGCCGGGTTCGCTCGAGTTTTTCCTGACTGAGCGGTACCTTCTTTTCAGTGAACGCGCCGGCGAACTCTTCTGTGCTCGCATCCATCACCCACCATGGCCGTTGCAGAAAGCTACACTCTCAAAGTTCAACTCGACGATGGTCGAGTCGCTTGGCCTGCCTACACCGAAGGGTGAGCCATTACTTCACTACTCTGAAGAACTGAGCGTGGACATCTGGCCCCTGGAACCAGTCGAGTAGTTTGGACTTGCTAATGACTCGTTGCCGGCCAGCTTTTCTTCGCCTCTTCCTTGAGAGTAGTCACTGTTCTCTATTTCATTACTCGCCCATTCTCGCCAGAGGTTTATCCCTGACGCCGTTTCCAAAACTTCCGCAATATACGCGCCACCAACTCGAGCAGCGATCTCGAGAAAGTAAAAGCGGCCATCCTCGCGACTCTTGATAAACTCTGCGTGTGTCGCTCCGCGCTTTAGGCCCAAAGCTTTGACAATCCTTCGGTTGGCTTCGAATAGCTTCCTTTGGTCTTCCGAACCGTGTGGAATTGTGTGCGAAATGTACGCGCCCCCCTAGGTGGCGAGACAAACCACGTTGAGTGGTCGCGAGCCAGATTCAGCCATGTCGCTCATAATACTCTTTGGAGTGGGGCTTTGGAGTGCGGCGGCGCGTCGCTGCGCTCCTTGCCGCCGCACTCCAAAACCTTTAGTGTAAGCGCGCATCACTGAACCCATTCTCTAAACCAGGCATTATCCGATGATCTTTCGCGGTCCATTTCCCGAGATCTCTATCCCGGAAGTCTCACTTACCGATTTCGTGCTGCAGCAGGCGAATGAGCGGCTGGAGAAGCCAGCACTGATCGAAGGTTTGACCGGTCGCACCTTGAGCTATCGCGAACTTCGCGATCAGATCCATGGAGCAGCAGCGGGCCTCGCCAAACGAGGATTCAGCAAGGGACAGGTCTTTGGCATCCTCAGCCCCAACCTACCTGAGTATGCTGTCGCGTTCCATGCCGTCGCGGCACTAGGTGGCATAAACACTCCTATAAACCCGCTCTACACGCAGGCGGAGATCGCGCATCAATTAAAGGACGCAGGCGCACGCTTCCTGGCAACAGTGCCCCAGTTCATGGAGAAGGCTGAGCTGGCGGGAAAAGAGGCTGGCATCGAAGAGTTGTTCGTCTTTGGTGATGCTGACGGAGCCACTCCATTCGCATCTTTGATCGAAGCTGACGGCGAAATACCGCAGGTCGAGATTAACCCCCGCGAGGACATCGTCGCACTCCCCTACTCCAGCGGCACGACTGGCCTGCCGAAAGGCGTCATGTTAAGTCACCACAATCTGGTCGCTAACATGTGCCAGATGGAGCAGCTCTGCTACTTCACGGAAAAGGACACGCTCATCTGTGTGCTCCCTCTGTTTCACATTTACGGCTTGGTTGTGATCCTCAACATGGGTTTGTACACAGGCGCGACGATTGTCACGCTGCCTCGCTTTGATCTTGAGCAGTTCCTCGAAACCATCGCCAAGTACGAGGTCACGCTCGCACACCTGGTGCCTCCAGTCGTCCTGGCGCTAAGTAAGAGTCCAATAGTCGAACGCTACGATCTGTCGAAGTTGAGGACCGTGTTTTCCGGTGCAGCGCCACTCGACAAGAACCTAACAGAAGCGTGTATCCAACGAATCGGGTGCCGCATTCGTCAAGGCTACGGTTTGACAGAAACCAGTCCGGTGACCCACTCCTCGCCCGCGGATCCGACGCAGGTAAAGTTTGGTTCCGTAGGGGTGCCAGCTCCGAATACCGAGGTCAAAATTGTGGACCTTGCCACTGGCGAAATGCTGGGGCCGGGGAAAGAGGGTGAGATCTGCGTACGTGGACCGCAGGTGATGAAAGGCTATCTGAATCGGCCAGAAGCAACGGCCGCCACAATTGATGCTGAAGACTGGTTACACACCGGAGACATCGGTTATGCCGACACGGATAGCCATTTTTTTATCGTGGACCGAGCTAAAGAACTGATCAAGTACAAGGGCTTCCAGGTTCCACCGGCTGAACTTGAGGCGGTACTCTTGACCCATCCGGCCGTGGCCGACGCCGCGGTTATTCCGATACCTGATGATGAAGCAGGCGAGGTCCCAAAGGCGTTTGTGGTACTAAAGGGACAGGCCACGGCGGAACATATTATGGACTACGTCACCACCCGAGTTGCTCCTTATAAGAGAGTTCGCAAGCTGGAGTTCATCGACAAGATTCCCAAATCACCCTCCGGAAAAATTTTGCGCAGATTGCTTGTGCAAGCCGAACGCGAAAGGACGAAAAACTAGATGTCACCCGATGTTGTCGCACGGACTATCAGAGCATACTTTGCAGCACTGAGAGCTATGGATCAGGATGCCTGGGTTGACACCTTTGCTGTGGATGCCATCAGTCACGATCCTGTCGGGTCACCACCCATACGTGGCCATCAGAAGCTTGCAGAATTCTTTCAATCGCTCGCAGGGGCCTTCAAGGAAGTAGGACTAACGGAAGACCACGTTTTCATTGCCGGTAACGGAGCTGCAGTTAAGTGGACTGGGAGAGGTACCAGCAAGCAAGGTAAGACAGTCCTGTTTGAGGGCATCGACGTCTTTGAGTTGAATGAGGAGGGAAAAATCCAACAACTTCGGGCGTACTGGAACCCCGCCGAGATGGTGGCACAACTGTAGAGTGGGTGAGCCACAGATTGCACGGATGAGACGGATCTACAGGACCTGTTTGAACGAATTAGCGCGTCCGGTTGAATCAGCCTGCTCCCTGGATTCACGCCTGACCCACAGATCGCGCGGCTTAGATGGATCTAAAGGACAATTGAACGACGTAGGCGCGTCTCCTTGAATGAGGCCGCCCCCTAGGTCCCTTTCAATTGCCAATTGGCAATCGGCAATGGGTAAATCTGTGGTGCTTCTAGCTTTTCGCAGCGACGCCTTTTGAGATATAGTCACCGCCAGCCTCGAATTGTGCGATTTCGCACGGTCTCGTCTGAAAGGAGCATAGATTTGACAGCAGCAACCAAGTACTTTCATTTGACGCCCGTCCTTCTATTCCTTTTGGCCCTCCTCGTGCCCGCTTTCGCGCAAACTCCCGACAGCACGGAATGGCAAACGATGCGGCCCGAAGGCGAAGAGTTCACCATTCTCATGCCGAAGGACACGGTGGTTGAAGCCGGAAAGATGCCCTACCACAGGATGGAGTTAAACACGCGACTTTATCTCGTCAACCCCACCAACGGACCCGTGTTGGGCGTTGTCTCGATGAGCGGGATTAAATCCAACCCAGCACTCTATTCGGAACTTGAGCGGATGAACTCCTATGTCGACGCTTTCAAGCGGTTCTTTGTTGCCAGGGTGGCACCGAAGGAGACGAAGGTAAAGCTCACGTTCTTGAATGCGAAGACATTAAATGGACACACTGGACGGGAATATCAGATGGCAATCGGTAACCGTTCAGGAACCGCACACGTATTTAGCACACGCAGGCGTTTTTATGCTGTTGTCTTTTTAACGAATGCAAAAGCTGAATCGTTGAGCGATCAGTTCCTTAGCTCATTCCAGTTGCCGACATACATTCCGCCAGCCAGAACGACCGTCGTTGCTTCGCAGCCACCGAAAACTGAGGCCGCAGGTGACGAAGACAAGCCGGCAAACAAGACGGCAAATAACGAGGGACTAAACGAACAACAGCATTCCGATCAAAAGCCTGCGGATTCCAGTGCTGGCGACTCAAAGACAAAGACGGCGTCAGGTGATACAAAAACCAAGAATCCCGAAACCAACGGCCCCGACGCTGCACAGGGTCAGAAAAAGCCGATATCGGGTGGGATTCTAAATGGCAAGGCACTCAGCCTTCCAAAACCTGACTACCCGGAGATCGCGCGTGCCGCTAAAGCCGGAGGTGCAGTCTCCGTAAAAGTAATGATTGACGAATACGGAACCGTCATCTCGGCCGAGGCTGCCTCAGGACATCCTCTTTTGCAGCAAGCCGCGGTCGTGGCCGCTTATCAAGCAAGGTTTTCCCAGACCTTGCTGATGGGGGAACCGGTAAAGGTCACCGGGGTGATCGTCTACAACTTCACTCCCCAGTAGGCAAGATGAAGCGACTGATAAGGCGGCTTGACTCGACGCGAACGAAGTTACTTCTACTCATCGGACCTTTAGACGAAGCTACTCTCAACCGACGTCCATCCGAAAATGAGTGGAGCATCGCCGAGATCGTAAATCATCTCTACCTGGTGGAAGAGCGAGTAATCAAGGACCTTGAGAAAGCGCTTGCGCGGGAACCTCGCCGGCCAGGACTGATGCGTCGGTTGGTACCGACGTCAATAGTTGCATCGCGTCTGATTCGAGTGAAAGCTCCCAAAGCAGTTGATCCCATTGGCAAGCCTGAAACCCACGGCAACATTGCTGACTTGAACCAAACACGGCTGCAGTTGAAACAATTGTGTGAGACCTACGGGCGAGAACGTCTCAGCCAAACTACATTCAAGCACCCATTCCTCGGCGAAATCACAGGCGTGGCAACTGTTTCGTTTGTTGGATATCACGAGCAGAGACACCTGAAGCAAATGAAGGAAGTACTCCGGAGGATTGGCCACAGATCGCACTAATATGCTTAAGGGCCGGGTGTCGCTTGTTCGGATCCATTGGTGACCAATGATATTTGCTGCTTGACGGTTGTTAATTACCACTCTATTTTGCTCGCATTTTATTAACGCCTTTTTTGGAGCCCTAAATGTTGACACAGGTAGTCAGCGCGCCGGCATGGTCCATACACGATTACCTCGAAGTGCAGAACGGCAAACTAGCCATTGACCAGAACGATACAGTTGAGCTCGTTCGTCAATTCGGAACTCCGCTGTTTGTCTTTTCAGAAACGCGCATCCAGCGAAATATCCAGCGTTTACAAAAAGCCGCTACCACGCTTCGTCACCCCGTCAGGTTCTTCTACGCCTCGAAAGCAAATTCGAATATGGCGGTGCTCCGGGCCGTTCTGTCCTCCGGGATTGACATCGAAGTGAACAGCGGTGGCGAGTTGTTCAAAGCCCTGCGCGCCGGCTTTCAGTCCCACCAGATCATATTTAACGGTACCAGCAAGAGTACGGCTGAACTCGATGAAGCCGTTCGCGCCGGGATCTTTGCCATCAACGTGGATTCAATCTACGAAATTGGATTGGTCGAAGAGGCCGTGCTGCGTGCACGTAACCAGCGCCCCACGGCCCCGGCAAGAATCACATTACGGTTGGTCCCAGAGATTGGCACTCGCTCACATTTGGGCCTGCAGACCGCACTGCTGACTTCAAAGTTCGGAATTTCCTCTTCAGAAGTGCTCGAGGCGTTTCGACGGGGGCTTAAGAACCCGGATCTGGTCCATGTCGCCGGAATTCATATTCACGTCGGCTCACAGACTCCCGATGTCGAACCTTTTGCCGAGGCTTTCCGCAGCATGTGGGAACACCTCGTCACCATTCACCGAGAAACCGGTCACACGCTGGAACATATCAACCTTGGTGGTGGCATTCCGGTAAATTACTTACGCGACAATTCGCAGGCGGACCAATTGCCCGAGCACGAGCGTGACATGCTGGGTGCAAACCTCGAACCGGCGGAAGTATTGCGGGCAGCGATGCAAGCTGCGCGCGAATCCGCTCGAACAGCAAATGCCGAACACCTGCTCGAGAAAGTGACATTGCTCCTGGAGCCTGGACGCAGTGTAATCGCTGACGCCGGCATCGTGTTGACGACAGTATTGAATATCAAGCAGCGTCCAGAAACTGGAGACATTTGGCTACTGACTGATGCGGGTTACAACCTGATGCTGTCAATGAATAATTACAAATGGTACTACCACCTGATTTCAGCGAGTCGTGCCAGCGATCCTCACGATTTCCCTTACAAGGTGGCTGGACCATTGTGTGACTCGGGCGACGTCTACTTTGATATTGAACGCGGTGGTAGATTGCCCGATTACCGCAAACTCCCCACAAACGTACGCCCCGGTGAAGTGCTGGCGTTGCTAAACAGTGGCGCTTACTCACTCGCCCAGATGTTTCCGTACAATGGGCGGCCCCTACCCGCCGCAGTAATGACGCACAAAGGCGGCGCTATTCTGGTACGCCGTCGAGATTCTTACGAAGATCTTCTAACCAGCGATATCTGGTAGACAACACTTGCACCCATCTGAACAGAACCGCAGGGAGTTTATAAAAACGGCGACTGTCGCTGCGGCGGGCGTACCGCTGCTGTTCACCCCTTTCGTTCAGAGACGCCATTACTCGTGCATTGTGATAGGTGCAGGCCTTTCAGGTTTAGCGGCGGCACGGGCATTGAAGAGCGCTGGTTGGCAGGTCACCGTTCTGGAAGCAAGGGAACGAATCGGGGGGCGCGTTTTATCATTCAGCTTCAAATCAAACCCGGAGCTCACCTGTGAACTCGGCGCCGAGTGGGTAGGTGAGAGTCACGAACGCATAAAGGCGCTCTGCCACGATTTTAAGCTCCCCTTACGCGATCATCGTTTCCAGGCTTCGCTGATGCGTGACGGGGTGGTGAAAGGTCCAAACGAGTGGGATTTTTCGGAAAAGGCAAAGGCCGCATTCGATAACTTCCGAAAACAGTACGAACGCTACTCACCACGAGATCACCGGCGACTCGATCAATATGACTGGTGGACTTGGTTGGAACGAATCGGTTTTAGCGAAGCCGATTTGCTTTTGCGTGATCTTCAGGACAGCACAGACTTTGGCGAGTCGATTCGCATGGTATCTGCGTATGCCGCTGCGGCCGAATACTTTGAATCGAGTCCTGCTAACGAGATGGACTACAAGATCGAGGGGGGCAATTCGCGCTTAATCAACGCTTTCGCAGCTGATCTTGGTACCGAGTTAATTCACACCGGAACCATTGTCAAACAGATCGTGCAGAGAGCTGGCCGCGTCACGGTCCGGACGAACGGGCGAGATTTCCTGGCCGATGCCTGCATCTGTACCGTACCCGCTCGTACACTGACTGATATCCAATTTGATCCACCACTTCCTGGCGTTCAACGCGCTGCAGCGGACCAATTGCAGTATGCCCGGATAATCAAGAATTCGGTATTGTTTGATGAACGATTCTGGAAAGCGGAAGACTTTTCACTGGTCTCGGACGTAACCTCTCACTATTACTTTCACAGCACGAAAGACCAGCCGAGCACGGCAGGAATACTCTGCAGCTACGCCATCGGCGAAAAGGCCGATGTTTTGGCGGCGCAAAGCAGCAAGCGCCGGAGTGACATCATTTCAAGAGATCTACTGCCGCTCAACGACAGAGCACCACAACTCGTTCGCAACATCCAGTCATACGCTTGGCAACGCGATCGCTATACCGAAGGCGCCTACGCTCTTTACCGGCCCGGCCAATGGTTTACAGTGCGACCTATTCTCTCGCGACCACATGGAAAGGTTTTGTTCGCGGGAGAGCACTTAGCCGATTGGCAGGGATTCATGGAAGGCGCTGTGGTCACGGGTGAGGAAGCCGCCAAAGCACTGATTGGTCGAAGATTGCGCACCAGAATCCGCGCCTGATTTTCGGGACTGCAGGCCTTTTTTTCGTGCTGTTTCGTGTGCTTTCGTGGATCGTGCTTTCTTGCGTTCTTGAGTTAGCGACGCCGATCCACGAATTCACACGAAACGGCACGAAAAAGAGACTCGCGGGTTTTGACCATCTGACATGCTACCTGAGATAAACCACCACCAACTGGTTCGCGGCCTCGGTCCAATCGCCGCAATCTCTGTAAACGTCGGCAACATCATCGGCACGGGAATCTTTCTTAAAACCCGCGTCATGACCTGTAACGTCGGTACACCCGGTAGCACGATCCTGGTATGGATCGCGGCTGGGCTTCTGGCGCTTGCGGGAGCATTGACCTATGCGGAACTAACGACTATGCGTCCGCACGCCGGCGCCGAGTATGTGATCACCCGCGATGCCTACGGCCGGGTTTGGGGGTTTTTGAACGGCTGGTCCCAGTTCCTAATCTCTCGTACAGCGTCGGCCGCGGCCCTGTGTGTGGGGTTTGCGATCTTCATGAATGATCTGCTTGGTGGTCGTCTAAGCGAGGTGTACTTCAGAGCTGCGCTGCCCGGTGGCATCGAGATTCCTTTTGGGCGTTTGCAGGTTGTGGCGCTGTTGACACTTACAATTACTACTCTCATCAACTGCGCCGCAGTTAGCGTCAGCGGCCACGTTGCGTCCTTTATTACTGTACTGAAGGTGCTATTGGTGCTGGGGGTCGGTATCGGCGCCTTTTTTTATCAGGATGGCAGTTGGGCCAATCTGGGGATGAGCGGCGCCGGGGGCACCTGCGAAGACGTTAGCGTAATTGGCGGCGGTTTGGCGGGTTTCGCGGCGGCGATGTTGGGTGCGCTTTGGGCCTACGACGGCTGGAACAACATCTCCTATATGGCAGGGGAAGTGAAGCATCCGGAGCGCAATCTCCCAATTGCCCTCATTACCAGCATGTTAATAGTGATGACTCTCTACGTGTTGGTGAACGTGAGTTATTACTATGTGCTAACCCCAACCGAGGTGGCGAGCGTGTCGACTGCGTCTTCCGTAGCCGCTGAGGCAACACGAAGGGTTGTCGGGCCGCTGGCCGTCAGTCTGATGGCAGCGGTGATGATGCTTTCTTCGTGGGGATCTCTGCAGACGTCGATCCTGGGTACAGCGCGGATTCCATATGCTATGGCCCGTGATGGACTCTTCTTTCAAAGTCTTGCGCGGGTGTCCAGCAGGACCAAGGTGCCGGTGATCTCTTTGGTCGTGCAGGGCGTTTGGGCAGCGGTGCTGACGCTGAGTGGATCGTTTGATCAGTTGACAGACTTGGCGGTGTTCGCGTTCTGGCTGTTTTATGGAATGGTGACTGCGGCTGTCTTTGTCTTTCGGTGGCGCGAGCCTGATGCGCCGAGATCGTATCGAACCTGGGGATACCCAATAGTCCCAGCCCTCTTTGTTCTGGTGACGGTTTATCTGATTGTGACCACTGTGATCTTCGCTCCGCGCAGATCCCTCATCGGGTTGGGAATAATTGCGTTGGGGCTATATGTATATGGCTGGTTTTCTGATGCCACGGCTACGCCGAAATTTGCATTGGTGCTTGCGATTGTCGTGGGCTTTATTGCTGTTTCTGTTCAATCGTTGATTGCCTTCCTGTCCTTGATTGGCGTGCTTCCGGCTATACTCTGGCAAGTGTTCGCGATCGTTAGTTTTTTTGGCGCAGGGACTCTCTTCGGCCGGAAATGGCCGCTGCTTGGGTGGAAGTGGGGCCTCTGGATAAGTTTCATGATCCAACTGTGGCTTTTGTACAATGCGATCTCATTCCAGTCGGGGGAGTCGATGAGCTATTACATCGGATCGATGATTCCTCAGTTGCTCACCGTTGGACTAGCCTGCATGGGCGCGCTAGTAGGTTCGCGAATTCTTAACAACAGTTCTCGTCCGTAATAGCATCGTTACCGCACCCAGCAGCTAACAAAGGTCGGAATGCGACGGAATGATTTTAGCCCGACGTTTACACAAAATCATACTTTTACTCACTTATATGGCGACGACGATTGAAGAGCTAGACGTGCTGATTGACGCTCCGTCTGAAAACGAGAATCTAGAGTTCAAATCCGCTCGAAGTAAGGGCCCAAACAGCAGTGGAATCCATAGCGAACGAATTTTCAAATATTGCGTTGCTCTTTCAAACGAAGGCGGCGGCAAGCTGATCCTTGGCGTAACCAACGAGCGCCCGCGACAGATCGTGGGTACCCAGGCCGCTGCCGATCCGGCCGGGATGCAAAGAAAGATTCTAGATACGCTGAATTTCTTCGTAAGGGTCGAGGAGGTAGCGCATCCAGACGGGCGAGTGGTGATTTTCCACATACCCTCTCGAGATCGCGGAACGGCGCGGGAATATGGGGGCGCTTATTGGATGCGGTCTGGCGACGAGTTGAAACCAATGAGGCCAGAACGATTGAAGGAAATCTTCCGGGAGGACAAGACGGACTGGCTAGAGGGACATTCTCGAATCGGACTAAACGCCTCGGAAGTTATTGAACTTCTCGATACGCAAACCTTTTTTGAACTGCTTGGGATGGGTTACCCGAGCGACCGTCAGGGGGTGATTGAACGGCTATTGAGCGAGCGCCTGATCGATGCTGGCGATGGTGGTTTTAAGATACGACGGCTTGGAGCACTATTACTCGCAAAGCAGCTCGAAGAATTTCCTGACATATCAAGGAAGGCACCGAGAGTTGTTGTTTACTCCGGCAATTCTAAGTTGGAAACGAAACGAGATGAGACAGGCAGAAGGGGTTACGCCGTGGGGTTTCAACTTTTAGTCAAATACGTCATGAGTCAGTTACCGCAAAACGAAGTGATAGTTGACGCGTTGCGGAGAGAAGTCAAGCTGGTGCCTGAAGTTGTCATACGAGAATTGGCAGCCAATATGCTCATCCATCAAGAATTTAACGAAGAGGGCATGGGAGCAATGATTGAGGTTTATGACAGCCGAGTCGAATTCTCGAACCCTGGCGAACCCATCGTTCCCGTGGATCGCTTTATCGATGGCTACCAGTCCCGCAACGAACGACTAGCAGATCTCATGCGACGTTTTGGCATTTGCGAAGAAAAGAGTAGTGGCATTGATAAGGTTGTTGGTGCGGCTGAAGTCTTTCAATTGCCCGCTCCTGATTTTCGGGCTGGTTTTCGGCGAACTCAGGTTCTGATTTTCGGACCGAAATCGCTGAATGAGATGGACAGGAATGATCGGATTCGAGCATGCTATCAACATGCCGCTCTTAAATTCGTTATGGGCCAACTAATGACAAATCAAACCTTAAGAGAGCGGTTCCATTTACCTGAAGCCAAGAGTGCCATCATTTCACAGATCATTGCAGCAACGCAGGATGCCGGGCTTATCAAAACCGACGAACGCTCTGGCGGATCACGGAAGTTTGCCCGTTATTTGCCGTTTTGGGCATGATCCGTCATTTAAATGAACCATAAGATTTGGTCGGGAGAGGACCGCAAGTCCTTTGAACTCAATAAATTACTTATTTAAGCACAATCCTATTCCGACGTTCTGATAACTTCTTCCAACGCCACCGCTGGCCGGAGCTAAGTTCCGCTCCCTTAACGTTGAACGAAGTCTTCGCGAAGTTCGATTTCTATTTCAACGCTATCTCAATAATCGGCATTGGATAGCCCTCGCTGGTAGCCAGCAGCGCCCGTCCATCTAACCGATACGTCACCGCTTCTCCCTGCTTTCGGCGTCCCAAGGAAACTGTTACGAGAGGCACGTTCCAAATCGAATCGAAGTCGCTGCTCGAAGATGGCAATAGAAGTTCATACCCCCTGGTGTAGTCACAGAGCACAACTCGCTTGCCATCCGGTGAAATGCTGCCATCCGTGATCGATCCCCCAAAGAGGCCTGGAATGTTTAATCTACCAACGTCCTTCAAGGTAGTCACTTCTGCCGTATTCAGCGGGGCTTTCGCCTGAAACACAGTCGGATTGCCGAACACCTCTTTTGTCACGATATAACTGTCGCCGCTTTTTGGGTGAACCAGCAAAGCTTCAGCGTTGTGAGCACCATTGGGGTACCGAAGGCGGATGGCTTCGGCGGGATCTGTATCAATCGGTTTGCGCTTTGTTGCGAGCGAGCTACTGGTAGTAATAGTGGGCTCAACCACACGATAGATCAGGACCTCAGTACGTCGCTGACCGTTATCACCGATGTCCCCAATGTACAGATAGTTCTTCCCAGGATCTGGACCAGGGCCCATGGCAATAGCTTCCCAATCACGAGCTCTGGCGTCGGTCACACGCCATACACCCTGTCGCGTACCCTTGGCGTCAAAAACATAAAGATAAGGACCGTCTCCGGAATCATTGTGTGTCCAAAACATCCCAGGGTTCGTCCGAGAGGCTACAATGCCGCTGCTCTCCTTCACCGCTGGATCATTTAACGTGGCGAGTTGACGCGGTTCAGCATAGATTGGATTCGTTTGAATATGCTCAGCTTCTGAATCGCTACGCGCGACCGAAGGAACCGCACGCGCGCGATGGTGATAAAAAGCGGCCACAGCCAACATCAGAGCAAATCCTGTTGCAATTACGATGAGTCTCGCTGTGGAAAAAGACCTATGCATTTTGAATCTCGCCCAAAGCCTCTCGCGCTACTTCTTTATCGTCGAAATGAATCGTTTCTGTGCCGATAATCTGGTAATCCTCATGGCCTTTCCCAGCAATCAAGACAAGGTCTTTGGATTTTGCTTCACGTATTGCCTGATAGATAGCTTCTCTTCTGTCTGCAATCTTCTTGTAGGGTTTACCAGACCTGTGAAGTCCCATTTCCGCGTCGGACAAGATTCGTTGCGGATCTTCGGTGCGCGGGTTGTCCGAGGTGAGAATAACAACGTCACTGAGACTTCCCGCCGCTTCACCCATGGGCGCGCGCTTTGTTCGATCGCGATCGCCGCCACACCCAAACACGGTAATAATTCGCCCTTCAGTCACCTGCCGCGCAGTACGTAAAACGTTGAGCAGCGCGTCGTCGGTATGTGCGTAATCAACAATTACGGCAAAATCTCCCTCGTGTGTTACTCGTTCAAAACGTCCAGGCGCCCCATTGCAAGTCGAAAGCGCTTTGCTGATCACCTGCAAGTCATAACCAAGGGCCAGGCCGCTTGCGACAGCCGCAAGCGTGTTGTAGACGTGCGGCGGACCCACCAGTGGGGAAGTAAGCTCGCGTCTCCCTGCGCTTGTCTGCACCTCAAACCTCATCCCTTGCAACGTAAATTGAGCATTATGAGCCGTAACATCAGCCTCGCTGTTGACCGCGTACCGCATTACCTTTAACCCCTGGTCCGTTAATCGATCCGCCAATTCTTTCCCGTAAGGATCGTCAACATTGACGACAGACGTCCTCGGTTTTGCGCCCAGACGGCCGTCAAATAACCGCTGCTTTGCAGACCAGTAGTTCTCCATCGTCTTGTGATAGTCGAGATGATCACGAGTTAAGTTTGTAAACACACCGACGGCAAACAAAAGCGAATCACAACGGTGGAAATCCATTGCCTGCGAAGAACATTCCATCACCGCTGTCTTACAGCCAACCTCGACGGCCTTGCGTAAAAGCCTCTGCATATCAGTGGCTTCGGGTGTGGTGCGATCGGCCTTTAACCGATCTCTTCCGATTCGATATTCTACGGTCCCCGTCATTGCAACTGGCTCCCCCGCCGCCTCTGGAATAGAAGCAATCAGATAAGCAGTGGTGGTCTTCCCATTTGTGCCGGTAATGCCCACCAGTTGCAGCTCGTGTGACGGATGATGGTGAACTTCGGCGGCTGCAAGGGCCATGGCGCAACGCACGTCCTCAACCTGCAGCCACACACCCTCAAACTCGGGAGGTCTCTCCAGCTCAGAAATTACACCCGCAGCGCCTTGATGCATCACAACCGGAATGAACTTATGAGCGTCAAGAAGAGCTCCACGAACTGCGGCGAAAAGCGTGCCAGGGCCCGCACGTCTTGAATCATGAGTGACGTCGGTAATAAAGACTCGTTCATCGCCGGAAAACTTGCTCCGGGTAACTTTAATGATCTTCGCTAATGAAACAGGAACGTTGCTCACGGTAACGGATTGTACGCAGCAGGACTCCGATTGCAAATTGGTGAAACGATCCACTAAACCACACGAAACACGAATATGGGAAACGTCGCCCAAAAGGATGGTGGCTGGTGTATTTGATGGAACGCCAGGCATCTGCCTGCTTTCCGTGTGTAGGATTTCGTTGAGTTGTCGGTTAGTCTAGACATCTCCACTGCATCACCACTAACATTCGCGCGATTTGGGACCAGATGGAATGGTTATGAAGATACTGACAGCCACAGTTGCACTAACAATAATCTCCATGCTCTTCGTCACCACTACTGAACAATCAAACATATCCCCAGAATATGATCTCGCTATCGTGAATGGCTTAATTATCGACGGTTCCGGTAAACCACGTTACAAAGGGGATCTTGCAATAAAAGGTGAACGAATCTCGCAACGTTCGTCGGCGCAAGCCAGGTCCGTGCGCACGTAATTGGTTTTGATAACCGGACGCCAACAAAAAATGAACTTGAAGAGATGAAGAGACTTGTGGCCGAGGCCATGCCGAATCGCTGCGGCTCGGGCCGAGGGACTGGATATCACCGCGGACATTTATCCCTACATTGCGGGTAGCACGTCGTGAATGGCCAGTTGAGTGTGGATAATGGGAGAAGAACGGCGGTGCTGGCAGGTCGCCCCTTCGAGGTCCGAAGTTTAGGGCCATGAAATAGCAGAATCAGCAGTTTGCAGCGCCGGAATGACCAGTGTCTTTGAATTTAAGGGAGATTTTGCCAATTGTCATTGATGCTTGAGGAAATCGCTGAACAACCAGCGGCACTGGCTCAGACCATACAATCTGAGTCGGCGAAAGTGGCCGAGCTTGGACGGTTTCTGCGTGAACGAGACATCGACCTGATAGTCCTGGTCGCTCGCGGTAGTTCCGACAATGCCGCTCTGTTCGGTCGATATCTACTTGAGATCACAACCGGAATCCCTGTGTCGTTATCCGCGCCCTCCGTGTACACGCTTTACAACGCGCGACTCAAACTTAACCGTGCACTGGTTGTTGGCGTGTCGCAGTCCGGAGAAGGCGAGGACATCAATCTTGTTTTGGAAAGTGCCCGCTCCTATGGCGCCTACACGGTGGGTATGACCAACGAAGTCGATTCAACTATGACCCGCATTGTGGACCAAGCTCTACTGACACAAGGAGGACGTGAACGATCGGTAGCGGCAACGAAAACCTTCACTGGACAAATGATGTTGTTTTACCTGCTCGCTGCGGAGTTGGGCGACCCGTCGCGACAGATTCGGTACGACCTGATTCCAGAGTTCGCCGCCAAAGCCCTGGAACAAAAATCCGCGGTTCTGGAGTTGGTGCAGCGCTATGTTTTTATGGAGAACTGCGTCGTGGTGGGACGTGGTCTTGCCTATGCCAACGCTTATGAATTGGCACTAAAACTGATGGAGACATGCTACGTGGTCGCGGAACGATTCTCCTCGGCCGATTTCCTGCATGGCCCACTGGCGATGATTGAGCGTCACTTTCCCGTGCTCGTCTTTGCTCCACCAGGAGTAATGCTCTCGGGCGTAAGAGAACTGATTGGAAGATTAGGCGAGTTACATGCGGATGTGATGGCAATTAGCAGTGATCTTGATCTGGCAGGCGCCTGCTCTCGTTCCATAATCATGCCAAAGGAGATAGACGAGTTTCTAGCTCCAATACCCTACATAATTCCCGGCCAACTTTTTGCTGCACTTCTCGCTCAAGCTAAAGGATTGAACCCGGACGCGCCGCGATCTCTTTCAAAAGTTACACGGACTCTTTGAGGGACGGACTGCTGAACGATGAATATTGAATTGAAAGATCTATCCCATGGCCCGGTGTATGCACAGGTGCGCGAACAAGTGGAGGCCCAGATCAAGAGCGGAGCCGTGAAGAGTGGCGAGACGCTACCAACGCCGTCATCCTTAGCGCAGAAGCTTGCCGTAGATCGAGGTGAGATCCAGCGCGCTTATTTTGAACTCGAACGCTCCGGACTTATTACCAAGGAGACGGGCAAAGACTTTCTCGGTCATCAGAAAACAAGTTATCGAGTCATTTAGGAAGCAATTTTCAAGCATCGAAGCCTGCGGGTTTGGCTAGCTGACGGAAGGATGCTGCCGTGGTAATCTTTTTTCGGTTACATATGCACCGAATTTTGGAAAGCTTGCGAAAGTGGCGGAATTGGCAGACGCGCCAGACTTAGGATCTGGTACCGAAAGGTGTGGGGGTTCGAGTCCCCCCTTTCGCACCAACAAATCTGTTAGTGGTTTGTGGTTCGTTGTTAGTCGTGAGTTGTGGCGAAAAAGTGCTAACAGTTTACTAACAACCAACTACCAACTAATCGCTATCTGAGGAGAAAGGCGCCCGTTCGACTGTGCGTCGAGCGGGCTATATATTTTGAATGAAGACTGAACTCGTTGATGTTTCTCCCACACGTAAGGAGATTAAGATTGAGATCGAATCAGATGCGGTTCGTGAAACTTACAACCGCGTCAGCGATACGTACGCACGCCAGGTGAAAGTGCCCGGCTTTCGCCCTGGGCATGCTCCCCGATCAGTAGTACGCACACGTTTCAAAAAAGAGATTCGCGGCGATGTACTCCGTGAATTAGTTCCCGACGCCGTGAGCGAGGCTATTCAGAAATACCAGCTGCTCATGGTAGGAGAACCTGACGTCCACCTTGACGAGACCGAAGAGACTGAACCCTTCGGACAACAACCGATCGGGGTGCATGTTCACCTGGAAACCCTGCCGAACATCGAATTAAGAGACTACAAAGGCTTGGAAGCCACGCGGCGGGTACGTCCGGTAACGGAAGACGACGTTGAGCGCGCTATCCAACACCTCCGGGAGCTTTCGGCTTCGCTTCAACCGGTAGAGGATCGCGGGGCGCAGCAGGGAGACACAGTCACAGTCAATTTCCATGGCAAGTTTGTTGACCAGCCAGATGAAGAAGACATCAACGTTGCCGATGTAGACGTCGTGCTCGGAGGCGAAGCGGTACAGCCTGAATTCACAGAGAACTTGCTCGGTGTACGTGAGGATGATGAGAGGAGATTTCGCGTCGTTTATCCTGAGGACTTTTCATCTAAGGGACTGGCGGGCAAGACGGTGGACTACGAAGCAACCGTCACTGCGGTCCGCCTCAAAGAGTTGCCCGAACTGGACGACGACTGGGCCAGGAGCCTCAGCGAAGATTTCGACTCGGTCGCTACCTTGCGTGAGAAGATAAAGGAAGATTTGGAAAACCAGGCGGCTAGCGAGTCAGATCACCACGTTCGATCTGAACTGATGAAAAAGCTGCTCGAGACACACAACTTTGAAGTGCCCCTGAGTCTTATCAACCATCAAACAAACCAACGCGTGGAAGCTGTAGTACGAGACATGATCGGGAAAGGCATAGATCCGCGCAGCCAGGAACTCAACTGGGAAGGCGCAAGAGAGGAGTTGCAGACACAAGCGGAGCTTGATGTTCGTGGATCACTGTTGCTTGAGCGGATTGCGGACGAGGAGAAAATAACTGTTTCGGATGATGAAATAGAGAATGAGATCGTAGCGATCGCAAATGCTTCGAGAAAGCCAATAGAGCAAGTACGTGCCGTCTTGACAAAGAATGGGGGCGAACGTAGCATCGCGAACAGATTGCGCAATCGCAAAGCGCTGGATCTTTTAATTGCAAATGCTCGCGTTACTGATGAAGAGTGGCGTGAGGATGAACGCGGAGAGAACGTTGAGGAAGCAACTCCGTAGCACTTCGTCCTTCGTTCACCGCTTGGCCCTTCCTAAAACGAGGTATCTATGGCTCTAGTCCCAATGGTTGTCGAGCAAACGTCACGCGGCGAACGCGCTTTTGACATCTACTCGCGACTGCTGAAAGACAACATAATTTTTCTTGGCACTCCTATAGACGATCCGATAGCGAATCTGATCGTGGCCCAGCTCCTGTTCCTTGAAGCTGAAGACCCTGAGAAAGACATCAACATTTATATAAACTCGCCCGGAGGGTCCATCACAGCCGGCATGGCAGTGTACGACACCATGCAATTCATTCGTCCTGATGTCACGACAATATGCGTCGGACAGTGTGCTTCGATGGGAGCGCTACTCCTCGCTGCCGGCGCAAAGGGCAAACGATTTGCCTTGCCGAATTCGCGCATTCTCATTCACCAGCCGACGGGCGGCTCGCAGGGACAAGCAACTGACATTCGTATCCAGGCTGAAGAAATCCTTCGCATGCGCGAATTAACGTCGCAGATTTTGGCTAAACACACCGGTCAGTCCTATGAAACCGTTGAACGCGATGTCGAGCGTGACAAAATAATGTCTGCCGCCCAGGCAAAGGAGTATGGTTTAATAGACGAGGTGATCGCTCACCGCGAATAGGCAACTGGAGAACAGGCGTGAATCTACCTCCTAACCGCGACGGTTAATCCCCAAGGAGTTTCCCTCGACGCATGGTAAGACGAACTGACGACACATTACGCTGTTCGTTCTGCGGCAAGTCGCAGAATGAAGTAAAAAAGCTGATCGCCGGCCCAACCGTCTACATCTGTAACGAATGCATAGATATCTGCAACGAGATCATTACCGATGACCAGCAAGCCGAATCCGTTGCCACCCGTCCCCCATTACCAAAGCCCGGTGAAATCAAAAATTTTCTCGACGAGTACGTAATCGGCCAGGAAGAAACGAAGAAGCGTTTAGCCGTCGCCGTATACCAGCACTACAAACGGATCGAGATCGGGCGGCGCCGGTCAGATGTTGAAATCCAGAAAGCAAACATTCTACTAATCGGTCCGACCGGTACGGGCAAAACGCTGCTGGCGCAAACGCTGGCGCGAATGTTGAGTGTTCCTTTCACCATTGTCGATGCGACCACCCTGACTGAAGCTGGCTACGTTGGTGAGGACGTCGAGAATATCATTCTTAAGTTATTACAGGCCGCCAACGGTGACGTCGAGCGAGCACAGCAAGGCATCATTTACATCGATGAAGTTGATAAGATTTGCCGCAAAGATGAGAACCCATCGATCACTCGCGATGTCTCTGGCGAAGGCGTCCAACAGGCGCTTCTCAAGATTTTGGAGGGTACCGTCGCCAACGTTCCTCCTCAGGGAGGACGTAAGCATCCGCACCAGGAGTTCTTCCCTGTAGACACGACCAATATCCTCTTCCTTTGTGGCGGTGCATTTGTTGGACTTGAAAAAGTCATCGAACGTCGCCTACGAAACAAGTCTCTCGGCTTCCACGCAGAGTTGAAGTGCGGGCCGGCACGCCACTCGGAAGTGCTTTCCCAGGTTCAACCGGAAGACCTGATTCGATTTGGCCTCATCCCTGAGTTTGTCGGGCGCTTGCCAGTATGCGGTGTGCTGCACGAGCTTGACGAAGGTGCGCTCATCAAGATTCTTACTGAACCGAAGAACGCCTTGGTCAAGCAGTATCAGAAGAAATTCGATTTTGATAATGTGAAGCTGAAGTTCACCGAAGACGCACTTAAATCCGTTGCACGGCAGGCGGTTGAGCGGAAAGTTGGGGCTCGCGGGTTGATGATGATTCTCGAGGAACTGCTGTTGGATGCAATGTACACCTTACCGTCCCAAAAAAGGATCAAGGAGTTCGTCATCACCAGCGAAATGGTTGAACGTCGACGCGCGATACCAGGGGAGGGCCTGACCGGCGTTGATGGCGCCGCGGCATAGTTAATACTCAAGGTCAATTAAATCGGTCGGCCTGAGTGACACACCCGGCGGAAATGAACTACAATTAGACATCTTTTAGAAGGGGCGAGACGGCAATTTGGCGGCTCGCCCTTCTTGCAAAGCGGCCGTAATCAGTACGTTTTAAAAAATATGGAAGAATATTCAGATCGTGCCCCCACCGATGTTGTTTGGTACCCGATGGTGCCCATTCGCGACGTCGTTATTTTCCCGTTCACAAAAGTCGCCTTTAAGATCGGTCGGCCTGGTTCTGTGCGGGCCCTCGAGCAAGCGCTGGCTGCCGACCGTACAATTTTTTTGGCTACTCAGCATGACGCCACCGTGGACGAACCGACTCCGGAGCAGATCTATGGAGTGGGCACACTCGGCCGCATTCTTCAATCGCAGAAACAAGATAACGGACAAATCAAGGTTGTCGTCGAAGGTCGCGAACGTGCCACTACCGTACGCGTGGAGAACACTGACGGGGCCTTTATGGCCTTAGTAAAGCGTGCTCCGGTCGTTAACGAAGAAGGAACTCGACTCGACGCGCTGGTGCAAAAGGTGGGTCAGCTCATTGAACAACATCTGCGGCTGGCTCCTGACACACAGACCGACGCGCTGCAAACGGCGATGCGAAACCAGGATCCATCGCATCTCGCTGACGCGCTCGCGTCGCAACTACGCACATCTGTCGAAGACAAGCAGGGGTTGTTGGAGCTGTTCTCTACTCAGGCGCGACTGCAGCGCCTGATTGAGTTGCTCGAGCTCGAGATTGAAAAACGTCAGCTCGATCGAACAATTCAAACCCGCGTCAAGAGGCAGATGGAAAAGGCTCAAAAGGAGTACTACCTCAACGAGCAAATCAAAGCCATCCACAAGGAACTGGGTCGCAAGGACGAAAAAGCTGAACTCGAAGAACTGAAAAAAAAGATCGAAGAGGCCGGCATGACTGACGAGGCGAAAGAGAAGGCAATGCAGGAACTGCATCGCCTGGAGGCCATGCCTCCGATGTCAGCAGAAGGCACAGTTTCTCGCACCTATATTGACTGGTTGGTAAGCGTGCCCTGGAAACAGAAATCAAAAGAGATTAGGGACCTAACCAAGGCCGAGGAAGTATTGAATGACGATCACTACGGACTGGAAAAAATAAAGGAGCGAATCCTCGAATACCTGGCCGTTCGGCAATTAGTTAAGAATCCGCGGGGTTCAATCCTTTGCTTCGTAGGCCCTCCGGGCGTTGGCAAGACAAGTCTTGGTAAATCGATTGCCAGAGCCACCGGTCGAAAGTTTGTGCGTCTTTCCCTTGGCGGTGTTCGCGATGAAGCCGAGATCCGTGGGCATCGCAGAACCTACATCGGTGCGCTTCCGGGTCAAATCATCCAGATGATGAAAAAGGCCGGTACGGTGAATCCGGTTCTGTTGCTGGATGAGGTCGATAAGTTAGGCGCCGATTTCCGTGGAGACCCGAGCGCTGCCCTGCTCGAGGTACTGGATCCCGAACAGAACCACACCTTTCAGGATCACTACCTTGATGTCGAGTACGACTTGTCCAAGGTATTCTTCATTGCGACCTCAAACGTATTACATACGATCCCTCCCGCCTTACAAGACCGTCTCGAGATCTTGAGACTTTCCGGCTACACCGAACGTGAGAAGCTCGAGATTGCAAAACGACACCTGGTGCCCAAACAGGCAGAGGGCAACGGTTTGAAGTTCGAGCAATTCGACTTTACCGACGAGGGGTTACTAGAGATTATTCGGCACTACACGCGTGAGGCCGGCGTTCGTAATCTGGAGCGCGAGATTGGTTCCTGCTGTCGTAAGCTTGCCCGCAAGTTCGTATCTGAAACGCTGGCCGAGGGCGAGAAGGACATAATTGATGCGGCGCGAGTGCGTGAGATGCTCGGTCCCATTAAGTTCCGGCAACAAGGCGTAGCTGCTTCAAGCGAAGTCGGATTGGCCACGGGTCTCGCCTGGACTGAGGTTGGCGGCGAGGTACTTCAGATCGAAGCCACGCTGACAAAAGGACGCGGCAGTGTGACACTCACCGGTAAGCTTGGCGATGTGATGCAAGAGTCAGCTCAGGCTGCCCTGACTTGTATTAAAGCGCGAGCTGAGCGCCTCGGTATGAGTCTCGATTTCATTCGGAAACGAGATCTGCACATTCACATTCCCGAGGGAGCCATTCCAAAAGATGGCCCTTCCGCAGGCATCACAATGGCCACCGCGATGGCCTCTGCCCTAAGCCGCGCCGCTGTCAAGAAGAACGTGGCAATGACCGGTGAAATAACGTTGCGAGGTCGCGTGCTCCCCATCGGCGGCGTTAAGGAAAAACTGCTGGCAGCCCATCGGTTCGGGATAGATACGATAATCCTTCCCAAGGACAACGAAAAGGATTTGACCGAAGTGCCGGAAGAGGTTCGCAGTGCACTCTGTATCCACCTGGTTGAGACAATCGACGAGGTCCTGGCTATGGCGCTCGAGGATGTTTGTCCGACTGAGGCCAGTGCCACAAATGATGCACCACCACTCTGGTCCACGGAGCAGCCTTCTCAGGGGATCCAAACCAGCTAATCAGTCTTCCGATTCTGAATCTGTCAGACCATGCGGAACTGCATTCGCAGTTTGTGTGTTGTTACGTCTAAGGACGTTCCTGTGCTGTTCTGCATGAAACCTTCTTGTTCCTAATTCAATTGTCAGGAGACGCCCGTGAGTAAACATGAAGACGCCAATCTAATCTTGAAGCTCTACGACCTACGTCGCGAGTCTGTCATGCGCGAGGCGAGGGCTTGGTTCTTTAACTTCAACCCTCAAAGCGTTCAGGATTTTGTAGATGTGATGGTCAGCGATAAGAGCGGTTACTACCGCATGGTGGTTTCCTATTGGGACATGGCTGCCTCACTCGTGAACCATGGGGCGATAGATGAACAGATGTTCAACGATGCTAATGGAGAACATCTTTTTGTGTTCTCCAAGGTCGAACCGTTCCTCCCGGAACTGAGGACGACGTTTGGCGCCCCGCAGTATCTCGAGAATTTGGAGAAGCTGAGCAGACGCATGCCCAATATTGACGAGCGTTTGACAAGCATGCGTGAGCGCATCAAACAGTGGATGGCTCTGCGCGAACAGCGTGCGGCCAAAGCTGCCGGCGCGGAAGTTTAGGTACGTTCTCCAGGCAAGCCAGACGGTTCTTTATGAGGGTGTTGAAAGCCGAGTTCCTAAAGAGTGCCTTCAGAGAAGCCGACTGGCCTACCGATCAAAAGCCGGAGATTGCCTTTCTGGGGCGTTCCAATGTGGGAAAATCCAGCCTAATTAACTCGCTTCTGGGGGTTCGTGGGCTGGCTCGGACGTCTTCCACCCCCGGCCGCACGCAATCGCTTAATTTCTTTGAGATAAATGGCGAGTTTCGATTTGTAGATCTTCCCGGATATGGTTATGCGCGGGTGCCCAAAGACATTAAGAGCACCTGGGGTGAGATGGCCACCGACTACCTTGCCAATCGTGGGGAGCTTGTGTTATCAATTCACATCGTAGATTCGCGCCACGAACCCACAAAACAGGATTTGCAGCTTCACGAGTGGCTTAAAGAAAGAGGCAAGCCACGGTTAATCGTTGCCACAAAATCCGACAAGCTGTCTAACAATGAATTGAGAGAAAGCATGGGACGCACTCAGCGCGTTTTCCCAACGGATAAAGTGGTACCTTACTCTGCGAAGACAAAACGCGGTCAGCGTGAAGTTTGGCAGTACATTGAACAAGCACTGGCGAGGTTTTGATAAAGTTTGTTTAGCGGTTGCCGAATCCAGGGTCCTTTAACCAGCATCACGATTCAAGCCCCCTTGATAAATCTTAGTTTTTTTGAGGCCACGCTTGGCGGAGAGTCGGGCATCATAGCGATGCCGGAGACGCCATTCAGTTTGAGGGATCATTCGAGAACATAGTTCGGGGAGGTAGGTTTTTACCTCGCAGATGAGCGAATAGGTTCCGCGCCCACATGCGTCCCCCGGTTACCACGATCAGCCATTCCGATTTCTCAATTTTCAGCGCAGCAGGCAGTTTGGCCGTTGCTATTGACCGGCCGGAAAGTTTCAATTAGAGAAGGACTGATATGTCACAGCGAACACGTTCACGCGCATCGAGCGCGAATACACCTGATAACGACGACGGCGCAAGTGTAGCTACCGCCGAGGCTCCTGAGAGAGAGAGTCGCGACGGCCGCGAGCACGAAGGCTTCCTGAATCTCGCCGACCTCAAGGAGATGTCTATCTCAAAGCTGACGTCCATTGCCAAAGGCATGGATGTGCCCGGCGCGACCGGTATGCGCAAGCAGGAGTTGATCTTCAAAGTACTTGCTGCGCAAACCGAGAAAAGTGGTTTGATCTTCTCCGAGGGCGTGCTGGAGACGCTGCCGGACGGATTTGGCTTCCTACGCGCACCGGAATACAACTATCTGCCGGGACCGGACGACATCTATGTGTCTCCGTCTCAAATCCGCAAGTTCGACCTGCGAACCGGCGATACTGTCAGCGGCCAGATTCGTCCGCCGAAGGAAGGCGAGCGCTACTTTGCTCTAATCAAAGTTGAGGCAATCAACTTTGAATCGCCCGACCAGGCCCGCGAGAAGGTATTCTTCGACAACCTGACACCACTCTATCCTGACGAACAACTGCGGATGGAGGTCACACCCGAGAACCTTTCAGCCAGAGTCATTGACCTGGTGACACCGCTCGGCAAAGGTCAGCGCGGCCTTATCGTTGCTCCCCCACGAACCGGAAAGACGATGTTGCTGCAGACCATTGCCAACTCAGTCACACAGAATCATCCAGAGGTAACCTTGATTGTGCTGCTGATTGACGAACGGCCGGAAGAGGTTACCGACATGCAGCGCTCGGTGAATGGTGAGGTAATCTCATCAACATTCGATGAGCCACCCACGCGGCACGTGCAGGTTGCCGACATGGTCATCGAGAAGGCAAAGCGACTGGTCGAGCATAAGCGCGATGTGGTGATCCTCCTGGATTCGATTACCCGTTTAGCCCGCGCCCACAACGCTGTCGTGCCTCCCAGCGGCAAGATTCTCTCCGGCGGTATTGATTCTAATGCGCTGCAAAGACCAAAGCGTTTCTTCGGTGCTGCCCGTAATATTGAAGAGGGCGGGTCGCTGACGATTATCGCGACGGCCCTGATCGATACCGGCTCGCGCATGGATGACGTGATCTTCGAAGAGTTTAAGGGCACCGGTAACAGCGAAATTCACCTTGACCGGCGGCTCAGCGATAAACGGCTGTTCCCGGCTATCGATCTGCAGCGCTCAGGAACTCGTAAAGAGGAACTGTTGATTAGCAAGGAAGACTTAAATCGCATCTGGGTAATGCGTCGAGTGCTCAATCCTTTATCGCCAGTTGAGCAGATGGAAGTCGTGCTGGAGCGTCTCGAAAAGACCAAATCCAACGCCGAGTTCCTGGCTTCAATGCAGAGCTAAATGTCAGAGGTCGGAAGTCAGACATCGCTTTCGTGTCGTTTCGTGTGATTTCGTGGATCGTGTTTTTCCCCCGGCAAAACCAAAGAGATACGATCCACGAAATCACACGAAACGACACGAAATCCACCTCCGACCTCCCAGCCACGCATGCGCATCGCGATTCTCTCCTCCGAAGTTGTGCCATTTGCCAAAACCGGGGGGCTCGCTGATGTGAGCGGCGCCCTACCCAAAGCCCTAAAAACTGCCGGCTACGGTGCCGTCCTCGTCCTGCCTTTGCACCAGCAGATCGATCGAGAGCTGCTCAATCCAAATCCAATCGAGGATTTACGCGTTGAATGGCGGGGGCGGACACGTCTAACAAAGGTTTGGCGAAGTCAGGCCTCGGGCGCGCCTGCCTACCTGATTGACGCACCTGAGTTCTTTAGTCGCCAGTCAATCTACGGACACGCGGACGACCATGAGCGCTATGCGTTTTTCTGTCGCGCTGCACTGGATCTCTTTCGTCACTTTAATTGGCAGCCAGACATCGTGCACGGAAACGACTGGCCGTCCGGCTTTGGCATTATCGAGGTTCGGGCACGCCGTCGTTTCGACCCCTTCTTCCGACACACAAAAAGCGTCTTTTCGATCCACAACCTCGCCTACCAGGGAGTGTTTGAACCGAAGGATTTATGGTGGCTGGGGTTTGGTGAACCACCCGAGCGAGACGATTTCATCTGGCGGGGAACGGCTTCTTCTCTGAAAGCTGGATTGCTGGCAGCAGATGCTCTGTCTACCGTCAGCCGGCGCTATGCGGCAGAGATTCAGACCCCCGAGCAGGGCGCCGGCCTCGACTGGCTACTTCGCGCAAGGCGAGATCGGTTGGTAGGGATAACTAATGGCGTCGACTATGACATCTGGGATCCAGAGAAGGACCCGCACATTGCCAGGAACTTCTCCGTCAAGGATCTTTCGGGAAAGCGCGAATGCAAGGCGGATCTCCTCCGCCGCTTTGGGTTACCGGAAGAGCTGGATCGTCCCGTCATCGCCATGATCTCGCGGCTCGTGGCTCAGAAGGGCTATGATTTGATTAAGCAAATAGCGGGTGAGATTCTGGCCACAGGTGCGTTTGTCATTGCTTTGGGAGCTGGAGAGCGCGAGTACGAGGACTTCCTGCAATCGTGGCACGATGTGGCGCCTCGGCAAGTTGCCGTTTACATTGGCTATGCGGGGGAGCCCCTCGCGCATCAGATCGAGGCCGGAGCTGACATCTTCCTCATGCCGTCCCACTACGAACCGTGCGGTTTAAACCAGATGTACAGCATGCGGTACGGCACAGTTCCGGTTGTGCGGGCAACGGGTGGGCTGGATGATACGGTAGAGAATTTTGACCAGGGAGCCGGAACCGGCAACGGTTTTAAGTTTCACGAGTACAGCGGGCGCGCGCTCCTTGATAAAATACGCGAAGCCCTATACTTTTATGGCACGCCGGAACTGTGGCAGCAGATTCAAATCAACGGAATGACGATGGACAATTCCTGGTCAGCCGCAGCCGCTAAGTATGCGGCATTTTATCAAGATGTTTTGAAGTTGTGATGCTGGGACGGGCAATCACTAAGGATTATTGGTTCCGGCTTGGTAAGGGGCCGAAAAAACGAGGAGATTATTTGATGAGTGAGTACGTAACAGAAGTTAGTGATGGCAGTTTTGAGCAAGATGTTTTGAAATCAGACAAACCGGTATTGGTGGATTTTTGGGCAGCCTGGTGCGCACCGTGTCGCATGTTGGCTCCAACGGTTGAGGCGGTGGCTGAAAAATATGCCTCGAGCGCGCGAGTGGTAAAGCTCAACGTCGATGACAACCCATCGATCTCTCAACGATATGGAATCAAGGGCATTCCTACTCTGATCCTCTTCAAAGGTGGTAAAGAAGAAGAGCGAGTGGTCGGAGCAACTTCTAAGGAAGCAATCTCTCGCATGATTGATAAGCACGTCAGCGGCGCTGCCACGGCGTGATCAGTGCTTGAAAAGGTGGCGCGAACTTCTGCTCCCCTGATGTTCGCGCCACTCGTGTGTTATTAGCTATTTTTTAGTTACGCAAATGAAGCCTACGAGGACGAGATCTCTTCGCGCAGTGGCTGTGGCCCGCCAACAGTCCTTTGAAGATCGACTAGCGGAGAGGCTTCGGTCGCGAAAGGTCGAGGATGCCAAACTACGCGCGCGACAGGCCCAGGGGAAAATTCGCCGCTTTCTAAACACCAACTTTCGTAAGCAGGAGATGGTGGCAGCTCTGGCTTTGCGACGCGGTGAATGCAACCGGTGCGGGGCTTGTTGCGAACTGCTTTTCAAGTGTCCTTTCCTGAAAAAGCAGGCGGACGGAAGTAGTCTTTGCGGTATCTACGAGAACCGACCAAACTCATGCCGGCTGTTTCCAATTGAGGCCAGGGACATACGCGAAGTCCGCGGCACCTGCAGCTACTATTTCATCGAAAAGCCGGTCCGGCTGAGTCGGGTAAGCTAAGACGATTGACGATTGCGCTTCGTGTGGTTTTGTGTGATTTCGTGGATCGTGTCTCTTTCACTTGAGTGACACGACATAACAGGGAACGATCCACTAAATCACACGAAACGGCACCAAGAGATACGATTGACGACTGGGCTTCGTGTGATTTCTTGGATCGTCTCTTTCACTTGAGTGACACTCGACATAACAGGGAACGATCCACTAAATCACACGAAACGGCACTAAGAGAGGCGATTTACTATTGACGATTAAACTGTTGCAGGAATTGTGTGTTACTCGGGTGAAAGAACGGCTGAGTTAAACGCCAATCTTCAATCTTCAGTCTTCAATCGTCACCAATTTCATGTCCAAAATCATCGTAGTCATAGGCGCCCAGTGGGGCGATGAAGGCAAAGGGAAGATCGTCGATCTTCTGGCCGAGCACTTCGAAATTGTTGTCCGCTATCAGGGTGGACACAATGCCGGTCACTCTGTTCAGGTGGGCGATCAATCTTTCGTGCTGCATCTGCTGCCATCCGGGATTGTGCACAAAGGCAAAACATGCGTGCTCGGGAACGGCATGGTTATCGATCCTAAGGCCTTCTTCGAGGAAGCCGATCGTCTGGTTTCGCAAGGTGTCGAAGTCAATCCAGATCGCGTCAAGATCAGCTCGCGCGCTCATCTCATCCTTCCCTATCACCGCGCTCTGGACCATACAAGTGAAGAGCGACTCGGGAATGAGAGGGTGGGAACGACGCTGCGAGGGATTGGTCCGGCCTACGAAGACAAAGCTGGACGCCGCGGAATTCGAACGGCAGATGCACTGGTTCCTGAAGTGCTGCGTTCGCGTATTGAGCGAAATCTTGAAGATGCGAACCGGATCATCATGGCTTACGGCGGTGAAGAGCTCGATGTCGATACCATCTTCGACGAAATGTCAGCGTTGACTGAACGTCTCGGAGCATTTGTCGGGGACACGACCCACTACCTTAACGTTGCGGCCACAGAAGGCCGTTCGATCCTGTTGGAGGGAGCACAGGCAACGCTGCTCGATGTCGATCACGGAACGTATCCATTCGTCACTTCGTCAAGCACGATAGCGGGTGGTGCGATTGTGGGAACGGGCCTGGCACCAAATCGTCTTACGGGTGTATTGGGGATAGTCCGCACTTATACAACGCGCGTTGGTGAAGGGCCTTTCCCTACAGAGATGCTGGAGGGTGAAGCAGAGCTGGGACAAATGATTCGGGAACGAGGACGAGAGTATGGTGCTTCGACTGGAAGGCCACGGCGGTGTGGTTGGTTCGATGCGTTTGCTACTCGTTACGCCGCAGAGATCAACGGCTTCACATCGGTTGCCCTGACGAAGTTGGACGTGCTCGATGAGTTAGAGGAGATCAAAGTTTGCGTCGGCTATACGTTGGATGGTCGCACTTGCGAATCTTTACCTCCGGTCTCACAGGATCTAAGACGAGCGAAACCAGTGTACGCCACGCTGCCCGGATGGAAGACTTCGACTGTGGGAACTACAGAAATGGCTTCCCTCCCTGCGAACGCCCGCCGCTATGTAGAGTTTCTTTCTAAACAGATCGGAGTTGAGATTGGATTGGTGTCAACCGGCCCCGAACGTTCGCAGACAATTATCGTCCGCGACTCAGCCTTGGGCAGTTGGTTGGAAGACTAGTCGAAAGTCAAAAGTCAAAAGTCAAAAGTCAAAAGTTTGTTGGTTTGCGCCTTGGACGTTGGAGATGGGACATTCGACTATTCAACGCGGATCTTGAACTCTTGACTTTCGACGAAAGTCAAAAGTCCAAAGTCAAAAGTTTGCTGGTTTGCGCCTTGGACGTTGGAGATGGGACATTCGACTATTCAACGCGGACCTTGAACTCTTGACTTTCGACCTTCGACCTTTCACTTTCGACTTTCGACTTTGGACAACCGACTTCCCTTCAGTTTAGAATAACGCCACTCACTTTAACTTTCTTGTGGGCCGATAGCTCAGTCGGTAGAGCAACTGGCTTTTAACCAGTGGGTCGCAGGTTCGAGTCCTGCTCGGCTCACCACTTATAAGTGGTTGAGTAGTAAAGAATTACAGCTTGTCTATCGAAGGGCGAATTCGACGAAAAAGGCGGATTCCCTTTAACAGTTCCCTTTAAGGCTTTTATTTCCGGCTTAGAAGGGCACACCTTTTGAAAACCGAACGCTCTAACAGGTTCTCACCCGAACATCTGAATTTAATATCCTCATGCAGAACCCGCCTGTTCAGTTAGAACAGCGTTGTAACCAATGTGGCGCATCTCTCGCAGCTGGGACTGCATTTTGCGGTCGATGCGGCGCTGCGCTCTTAATGGTTAACATACCGCAACCCAGTCAGTACGTAGCGATGCGAGAATACCGGCGCACGTGCCGACAGTGCGGCAAAGTTTGGCACTCACTCGCGTCGAGAGAGAAACAACTTCAACAGTCTAAAAGGTCAAGCTCTTGTGCCGAAGTCACACAGTGCTGCAATCCAACTGCGCGGCTACAAGCCAGACGCAACGTAGATGCGAATATCTCGGAAATAAACCGGCTACGTCAATGTCCGATTTGCTCTTCGGGGAATTACGATGAAGTCATCTTGTAAATTATCGGTTTGGCTTATTCGTGAGGTTTGGCAGCGGCGTATAGGCTTGCGCTTCAACGCGAGAACTAACACTATCTGCCGTTTCTATCCGTCATGCTCACACTATGCGATTATCTCGCTCGAAATGTATGGTTTTATTCAAGGTGTGAAGTTGATGCTCGGAAGGTTGAAGCGGTGCAATCCGCGTAATACTGACTCGACTATAGATTTTCCATAATTTTCCATGAATTGTGCCGCCGGAAGATGGAACTATTCCTAATGATAATTGCCCAATCACTACCTGATGAGACTGAGCGCTTCAAGAGCATAATGCAACAACCCGGAGCAATCGTTGCACTCCTAAGCCACGCAAGGCCTTCAACTTCGATTGTCACCCATCTTCACTCAGCGCTCTTGAGACGCTGTAACTGATGCAATGCGCTCCTGATATGTCATCTGAACAATTTGCAAAGTCAGAAGCGTAACACTTTGGGTTCCTTATCCCAGTCTTTGGTGTACGAAACTTGGGGATTAAAGGCTTGGGACGCAAGACGCCGTTGGGACGTAGACAGCAATCCTTAATCAGCTTTCCACTTTCACAAGGACAAGGGTCTTTATCAACCGTCAGCTGAGGCATACTTCTCAGAGTGGAACTTATCTTATTGGGCCAAAGATGGGCTACTTTCTTCCGCGCCAGTACCCGGGCCGGCGACTGTGATGAGCAAGAGCCAAGATACGAATCTCTGCGCCGGATACTGTATAGATTAGCGAATATGGAAAGCGCTTCATGAGGTAGCGACGGCGTCCACGACTTCGCCATGGTGAACCCAGTCCGGGGTGTTGTAAAAGAATATTGATGGATTGTTCGAACTCGGCCAGCAAGGATTGCGAAAGACTATTGCCAGCGCGCTCCCGATAGAACTCGGCAGCGTCCCGGAGGTCAGCTTCAGCCTCCGGGTGCAGCGAATAGTTCATTGAAAATCCGCTTTCAGCTTAGCTAAGGTTTCGGGGCCGGGTAGTAGGGAAGCCGCACCACTCTCGATCTCAGCCTGGCGGCGCTCGACTTCGGCAGCCCAGGCTTCCTCGACTTCGGGGTCAGCATCAAGCGTGGCTATGAGCCTCTCAACCAGTCTCGCGCGTTCGCCGGGCGACAAATGTAAAGCTGCGGCTTCGAGCGTTTCTACTGTTTCCATTTCTAAGGGCATTCTCTCCTCCTAAAATCCGGCGTCAGTTTACCATCTCGCTTTTTGCTGCTTAACAGGTCGCGCGGGTCACGGACGTAGATCAAAACATTCGTGTCAACGGCGTTCATGCATCTCGTCACGGGTCAGACGCGGAGCGTCGGCACGAAGCGGGTGCGCGTCCCAGCTTGCGAACAACTCACGTATGGCGCCCTCCCGCTCTTCGTCGCTCGTTGCCGTCGGCGCCAAAACGTAAGGATCATGGACGGTTATTTCGACTTCCGCGTTTTCCGACACATTTAACTTCTCGCCGTTTAATATAGGCACGAATGCTCCATCCTTGTAAATTACCTTTAGTCTGAGGGACATGGTCTTCACCTGCTTCTTAATTCTAGCATCCTCATTGGATGAGCAACCATCAAGGTGCGTAACGAGTGAAGACGAAGTCGCGATCTTTGATAGCCTGATGGCAGGGAAAGCACCTTTGGAGATCTGCCTGGGGGCCAGGTTTGCCGTCCTTATCAAATTGCGCGTACCCCCAGCCGCCGGTCGCGGCGTATTTTTTTGAGCCCTTGACCATAAACTGCAGGTACCAAGGCGGTGCGTCCCCAGCAATGAAAGACTGGGCGCGGCCAAAGGCTTTGT
>Ga0209431_10000384_pt1 | contig 36623 bp, 39 predicted proteins | sample RifCSP13_3_FD_184021 | JGI IMG/M metagenome (GOLD analysis project Ga0209431, IMG submission 184021) | Soil microbial communities from Rifle, Colorado - Rifle CSP2_sed 13_3 (SPAdes) (version 2) | ecosystem: Environmental > Terrestrial > Deep subsurface > Rock core/Sediment | place: Rifle... | reverse complement strand
GCAGCTGCTGATGAAATACACTGATAGCGTGCACGAGCGCAAGGGAGCAGAGATGCACCGCTCGCTTGCGCGCTGCTGTGACTCGCTCGGGCTTGATCAGAGGGCTAGGACGTTTGCGCTGGAATCGCTCAAGACGATAGTCTCCGCAGAGGCCAAAATCCACGGCGAGGGCTTTGACAGTGTTCATTTGCATGAAGCCTCAAGCATCGACACCCTTGCAGACCTGGTTGGCTGCGCAATGGCGCTCCAGGACCTCAGGCTGTTTGACGCCAGAATATATTCAACGAAGGTGGCAGTCGGCGGCGGCCTGCTGAAATTTTCCCACGGCACCACCCCAAACCCGGCAAGCGCCATCATTGAAATCTTCAAGGGCAAACAATTCGTGATCGTTGGCGGGCAGGCTGAAGAGGAATTGACGACTCCGACGGGGGCTGCCATGCTAGTCAACCTGGCTTCTGGCAGCGTCAACTACTACCCCAGTATTGCGCCGGAAAAGATCGGCTATGGTGCCGGCACGAAAAAGTTTGAAGGGTTTGCCAATGTTGTGCGCGTGCTGGTAGGCACGGCGGGCATTGTTGCCAAAACTACCAAGGACACGGTGTGCGTCGTGGAGACAAATATCGACGACGTGTCGGGCGAGCTCGTCGGCAACCTGGTGGAGCGGCTGTCAGAAGTGTCCAAGGATGTGACGGTGTTCCCCGGGACGACGAAAAAGAGCCGCCCGACATTCCTCATTAGGATTATATCTGAAAACGCCCAGCTAAACAACGTGCTTGAGGTGCTGTTCAGCGAGTCAGGGACGCTTGGGGCCAGAGTGCAGGAAGTAGAGCGATATGTGCTCCCCCGGGCAATTCTGACTGTCCCTGTCAACGTCAACGGAAGCACTTTCAACGTGCATGTCAAGGTGGTAAAGGACTCTGCCGGCAGGGTGACAAACGCTAAGCCCGAGTTTGAAGACGTAAGGATAATCGCATCAAGGTGCCAGCTGCCTGTCAAGAGGGCGATGGAGCTCGTCAACGCACAAGTCATGGAAAAAATAGGTGGCGCGTAGATGGACAACTTTGACATATTAGTAGAATGGTTTTCCAAGAATGGCGACAGCGCGGTGGTGGCGCTTTCCGGCGGAGTCGACAGCGCGGTGGTGGCGCTTGCCGCGAAAAAGGCGCTTGGAAAAAACGCGATGGCGATAACCGCCGACTACAAGACGCTGGCTGAAGAAGAGCTCACAGCTGCGCGGCAAGTTGCAAAGGAGATAGGCATTGATCACAAGATAATTGAATACGATGAGCTTGAAAACCCCGAATTTGTGAAAAACGACGAGATGCGATGCTACCACTGCAGGACAGAGCTTGGGCAACATCTGACAGAAGAGGCGAAAAGGGCTGGCATTTCCCTCATTGTCGACGGCACAAACGTCGACGACCTTACAGATTACAGGCCCGGCATCCGGGCGCTGCGGGAAAACGGGGTGCGGAGCCCAATGGTCGAGCTTGGGATAACAAAATCCGAGATACGGGAAATCGCGAATAACTTTGGGCTGTCTGTCTACGACAAGCCGTCCAATGCGTGTCTCGCCTCAAGGATACCGGCCGGAAACGAAGTGACCTATGTAAAATTGCAGAGAATCGAAAATGCAGAGATTATCGTGAAGTCGATATTTGGCGTCAGGCAGTTGCGCGTAAGGGACCACGGTGAGCTTGCAAGGGTCGAAGTGGGCAAAGATGAACTTCAAAAGATGTTTGACGCGGACAAGCTGGCGCTCTTGGACGTCAAACTCAAGGAGCTTGGCTTCAAGTTTGTTTCAGTCGACGCAGGCGGCTACAAGACCGGCAAGCTGGTGATTATAGACAATGACTGAGCACATTTACCTTGACAGCGCGGCGTCGACGCCTGTTGCAGACGAAGTTATTGTGGAAATGCTGCCATACATGAAGCAGCAGTACGGCAACCCGTCTTCGATACACAGGTTTGGCAGGGAGACTACAAGGGCGATAAAGCTGGCGCGGAAAAGGGTGGCAGAGATGATTGGCTCGATGGCGCGCGAAATAACGTTCACTTCTGGCGGCACCGAGGCAGACAATCTCGCTCTCAAGGGCGCGGCGGTTCACGTCAGGAGCAGGACGCCTGGAAAAAACAGGATAATCACGAGCAGCATAGAGCACGATGCGGTGCTCGAGCAGTGTAGGGACCTTGAGGGCATGGGCTTTGCTGTCACGTATTTGCCGGTGACGGGCGAGGGGCTTGTCAGGTCGGCCGACCTGAAAGACGCGCTTTCAAAAGATGTTTTGCTTGTCAGCATCATGTTTGCAAACAACGAAGTCGGCACCGTCCAGCCGGCAAAAGAGCTTGCCGAGATCGCACATCAGGCCGGCACCCTTTTCCACACAGACGCGGTGCAGGCGGCGGGCAAGATCCCGATAAACGTCAAGAGCCTTGGAGTCGACATGATGTCGATGTCGTCGCACAAAATAAACGGGCCCAAGGGAGTGGGCGCGCTTTACATTAGATCAGGATTAGAGATAGCGCCTATAATCCACGGCGGCGGGCAAGAATCTGAACTGCGGTCAGGCACTGAAAACGTGCCGGGCATCGCCGGCTTTGGCAAGGCTTGCGAGCTTGCGGCCAAAAGGATGGATCAATACAAAGAGCATGTGGAAGGCCTGCGAGACTACCTCATTGAGAGGGTGGCAAAAGAGATCCCGCATTCACGGCTGAACGGCTCGCGCATTGATAGGATTCCAAACAACGCCCATTTCACGTTCTTTGGGGTGAACGGCGAGGATCTAATAATCAAGTTGGACGAAAACGGAATTGCGGCATCTACAGGTTCGGCGTGCTCGGTCAAAAAGCAAAAGCCGTCCCACGTGTTGAAAGCAATGGGCTTTTCCTATGAGGAAATCACCGGCTCGCTCCGGCTGAGCCTCGGGATGCAGAACACAAAAGAAGAGATCGATATGACGGTCGGCGCGCTGTCAAGTATTGTAAAGGAGCTCAGAGAGCTTTCCCCCTTCAAGAGCAAGTACGCCTGAAATGTTTTTATTGCGAGATCGTCGCATGTCTAGTCATGTCAAGCGCATCTCTCGCATCGGTACCAAACATAGGTGACAAAGCTCCAGATTTTGAATTGCCAGACCCAGACATGAAACCGCGCAAGCTGAGCGAATTTTACGGCATGAAGACGATACTAGCGTTCTTTCCGGCTGCAGAATCGCCGCCGTGCACAGCAGAAATGTGCGCGCTGCGCGACTCGCTTGACCAACTCCGTGACCTTGGTGCAAACGTCGTCGGCATTTCGGTGGACGGGCCGTTTGCAAACAAGTTCTTTGTCCAGAACCGCCACCTGAACTTTCCGGTTCTGTCAGACTATAGGCGTGACACCATCAAAAAGTACGGCATTGTCATGAAAAAGCTGGGGCCGCTCGAAGGCTATGACGCTGCAAAAAGATCAGTATTCATTCTTGACGAGAGCGGCAAGGTAATCTACAGATGGGTCTCGGACAACCCGCTGGTAGAGCCCGACTACAGCGAGATCAAGGACGCTCTCAAGAAGGCGAAAAAGTAGCTATTCAATGACTGCCACCACGTCGTACCTTGCGACGCTGGCGCCCTGTTTTACCTTTATTTCTTTCAGGCTGCCGTCCTTGTGTGCCTTGACTGCAACCTGCATCTTCATCGACTCTAATACTACAATGACGTCGCCCTTTTTCACTTCACTGCCGGCCTTTGCGGCGATGTTGACCACCCTGCCGGGGATCTGGCTTGTCAGGTTCCGGTCCCCGCCGACGGCGCCGCCCAGTGCCGACGCCTTCTCGAGCACTTCTGTAAGCTTACTGTGCTTTTTCACTGTCAGTGGCTGGCTGTCGAGCGTCAGCTTTATTTCTGCGCTTCCCGACTGCAAAATCTTGGCATGATGAAAAGTATTGTCCAGCATGAATTCAAACTCGTTCGTCCCCGTTTTCAACAATCTCAAAGTGTGCTGCTTGCCGCTAATCTTGACCAGCACAGAGTTGTTGTCGGCGGTGCGCAGCACTTCGCCCTCTAACATCTCTGCAAGGTCGCCGACTTTGAATTCCATTCTAACCCCTCATTTTCCACTTTGACTTGGTTGCTGCTGTCTGAGCGGCCCCGGCCTTTTTCCCAAACTCTGACTGCAGCAGTACTGCCGCTACTGCAGCTAAAGCCATCTCCTTGGCCGCTTCCTTTGCCTGCTCATTCATCTTGTCGAATACCTTGAAGCGGTCAAGGTAGTCGGTCGACAGCTCCCCCTTGATAAAGTTGGGCTCGTCCATTATCGTCTTGTAAAGCGGGATGGTGGTATTGATGCCCTCTATCGTGAACTCGTTGAGGGCATTTCTCATCCTGACCCTTGCCTCGTTAAAGTCCCTGCCCCACGCAAGTAGCTTGGCCGTAAGCGAATCATAATAGCCTGACACGTTGCATCCCGGATAGAGGTAGGTATCCACTCTGATGCCCGGTCCGTAGGGGATGTTGCAGTTTGGCACGATGCCGGTCGATGGCGCGAATTCGTAGAACGGGTCCTCGGCGTTGATCCTGCATTCAAGCGCGCAGCCATTCATCTTCAAGTCTTCCTGTTTGAAGGGGATCTCCTCGCCCTGCGCAACTGCTATCTGCAGTTTCACCAGGTCAAGCCCGGTTACAAGCTCCGTCACCGGATGCTCCACCTGGAGGCGCGAGTTTATTTCGATAAAGTAAAAGTTGCCTTCAGGGTCGCGCAGGAACTCTGCTGTGCCGGCGTTCAAATAGTCAACAGCATCCGCGGCCCTGACTGCTATTTCGCCAATCCTGTCCCTCGTTTTTTGATCTACTACGGGCGACGGAGACATTTCGATGAGCTTCTGGTGGCGCCTCTGGATCGAGCATTCGCGCTCAAAGAGGTGCCTGCCATTTCCGTGCGAATCGCGGAAGAGTTGGAACTCGATGTGCCTTATGCGCTGGAGGTACTTTTCTACAAAAAGCGCCGCCTTGCCAAACGCCGCGCGCGACTCGGCAGACGCCATTTCAAACTCCTGCCTCAACTGCTTTTCGCTGTTGGCAAGCCTGATGCCGCGGCCGCCGCCGCCAAACGCTGATTTCAGCAAAACTGGGTAGCCGGCCTTGTGCGCGACGTCGGCCGCCTTTTCAACGTCTTCAATGATGCCGTCGCTTCCCGGCACCGTCGGGACCTTGGCCTTTTTCATCACTTCCTTGCATTTCATCTTGTCGCCCGTGACTTCCATCGCCTTGGCAGTCGGCCCGATGAATATGATGCCGGCCTTTTCGCACATTTCCGGGAAGTTCTCGTTTTCAGACAGAAAGCCATATCCGGGGTGGATGGCATCTGCGCCTGCCTCCTTGGCAGTCTCTACTATTTTTGTCATGTTGAGGTAGCTCTGGGCCGGCGGCGCCGGCCCGATGTGGTAGGCTTTGTCTGCTCTCTTTACGTGCACTGCCCGGACGTCCTCGTCAGAGTAGATTGCTATTGATCTTATCCCGATCTCTCGGCAGGCCCGGATGACTCTCAGGGCTATTTCGCCCCTGTTTGCGATCAGTATGCTCGATATTTTTTTTGACATGGCGCCATCACAGGTTGATGTTGCCGTGTTTCTTCCACGGCCTAGGCTCCTTCTTGTTCGCCAGCGCGTTGAGCGCCTGTATTATCATCGGCCTTGTTTCCGCCGGGTTTATCACGAGATCAATGGTACCTTTTTCAGCAGCTATAAACGGGTTTGCAAATTTGTCGCGGTATTCCTTGGCAAGTTGCTTCTTTCTGGCAGCCGCGTCTGCAGAACTCTTCAGGTCGCGCCTGTGGATGATCGTAATTGCCGCTTCGGGCCCAAGTACCGCAATTTCGGCAGTAGGCCAAGCATAGTTGATGTCAGACCTCAGGTTCTTGCTCCCCATCGCTATGTATGCGCCGCCGTAGGCCTTGCCAATGATGCATGTCACTTTTGGAACAGTTGCTTCACAGTATGCAAACAACAGTTTGCTCCCGTGCCTGATTATGCCGTTGTGCTCCTGGTCGGTGCCTGGAAGATAGCCAGGAGTGTCTACAAGTGTGACGATGGGGATGTTGAATGAGTCGCAGAAGCGGATAAAGCGCGCAGTCTTGGTTGACGAGTTGATGTCAAGTGCACCTGCCAGGTACATCGGCTGGTTTGCGACAATGCCTACAGTCCTTCCAGCCATCCTTGCAAATCCGACGAGGATGTTCTCTGCAAACAGCTCGTGTATCTCAAAAAAGTCGCCGTTGTCGACAATGGACTTGATTATCTCTTTCATGTCATACTGCTGGTACGGGTTCTCCGGCAGGATGTTGACGAGATTGGGGTCAACCCTGTTTGGGTCGTCGTTTGTCTCGACTATGGCAGAATCCTCGGCATTGTTTTGCGGTAGAAACGACACCAGCTTTTTTATCTTGTCAAAGCACTCGTACTCGTTCTTGACTACAAAGTGGGCAACACCGGATTTCGTTGCGTGCGCGCGGGCGCCTCCCAGCTCTTCAAACGACACTTCCTGGCTGAGTACCTCCTTGACCACTTCGGGGCCGGTGACAAACATCTGGCCGATGTTTTCGACCATTATCACAAAATCAGTCATTGCCGGCGAATACACCGCGCCACCGGCGCACGGGCCGATGCCAGCTGTTATCTGCGGGATGACGCCTGAGGCCATTGTGTTGCGGAAGAAAATGTCGCCGTAGCCGTCAAGGCTTGCAACGCCTTCCTGTATGCGGGCTCCTCCAGAGTCGATTATGCCAATTATAGGGCAGCCAACCTTTAAGGCGTGATCCATCGCCTTGGCGATTTTCTTGCCAGTCATCTCGCCAAGCGAGCCTCCAAGAACGGTGAAATCATAAGAGAATACAAAGACCTGCCGGCCTGCAATTGTTCCAAATCCGGTGACAGCCCCGTCGCCGTAGAACTTCTGGATCGCCGGGTCGTCGCTCCTGTGCATGACGTACTTGTCAAGCTCTACGAAGGTGTCTTCGTCAAGCAAAAGGGCGATCCTCTCACGCGCGGTAAGCTTGCCCTTAGAATGCTGGGCCTCGATCTTCTCGTTGCCGCCGCCGCTCTCGGCAGACTTTTTCATCGAGGCTAGCCGCTTGATTTTCTCTTCATGCATAAAGATGTAAATAAAGCGAGTGAGTCGTTATATAAATTCATTATTAGCTCCATAATCAGTAATTCATCAAAGGTCTTGCAAAATACGACAGAAGTGTTAGTCTCTATTCCCTGAGGCCGGCCCGCCCGCCCTGAGCCCTGCGGAAGACGTTCATGCCAAGGTTATAGTTTTCAAAGAGCGACTGGAGGGTTTCGAGTTCTATAGAAAGCATCGCAATCTCGCCCTTGTGGAGTTCCGGGTCCTTCATAAGCTCTTCAAGCCTTGCACTCTTTTCGGCTAAAAGTTTGCCCACGTTGTGCTCGTATTCGCTTGACACATGGATTGCTCCTATTCATTCAAATTTTAACTTTTGCCACCTTGCGCGCCTTTTCAACGAACGCCTGCTGGTAGTTCGCAAAAGCTTGCTTGTCCTCCAGGCACTGGCTGCAGATGCACGCCTGCGATACTGCCTGCCTGTCGCAATCGGCTTCAAAGCCGCACTCGGCGCACCCGGCCGAACTGCCGCAGATAAAGCAGTCAAGCTCTTGCACTTGCGGCTTTTCCTCCTTTTCAATGGTTTCACACTTTGCGTGCTTGATCGCCTTGCTAGCCTTTGACCAGAGGGCGTAGTCGCCCGCCGGTATCTCCTTGCCGCACTCGGCGCAATTGCCCTTGTACTTAACAAGCAGCCTTATCCAGTCGCTCATTTCCTTTTTGCCTTCTCGATCTCTTTTGCTATCGACTCGCCGACCGACTCGTCGTTAAAATTGTCCACCGCGAACTCTATCGGATCAATCTTTTCGTCGATCATTAGCCTGATGAAATAGGGCAGGGCAAACGAGCCGGCAGAGCTCCTTGACGTGTGGAGCGCCGGCGCAAGCTCGCCCAGGATCTTCCTTGTCGACTGCGACCGGGCAAATATTGGCCCCATCACCGGCCACAGCATCGCGTACTGGCTGTACTTGATCCCTTTCTGACGCGACTTTTCATACAACCCTGACGCGATAATTCTGTTTACGTATTTGAGCAGGCGCCACTCCCTCCTTGCGTTTGCGCGCCCTACCATCATGTCTGCCTTTGACAGGACGTCAAGCATGGAAGCAAGATCGTCGTGCTCGACGTGCGAAGAAACGATGCTTGAGAACAGGGCGGCCATCATGTCTCTGCGCCTTTCCTCCGGCGAGCCCCCGTAGCTCGGATCGGGGTACGACGCGTCCGCCTTTGCAATGAATTGCATCGCCTGCTCCACGCTGCCGGAGTTAAAGTAGCCGTTGACCGCGTCCGCAATGTCGATGTCCACGATGTCCCTATTTGAAACCGTGGCATAACCGGCCGCGCGGGCCTGGGCGCTGTTAAGCGTCGAGCGGATGTCGCCCCTGCTGTTGTTGACTATTGAAATTTTGTCGCCCGGCCCGAGCTTTGCCCCCTCACTCTGGAGCACGTGGTCAAGGAACAGCATCAGCAGCCGCGGCGGCGCCGGGGAAAACTCCACTGTCTTGCAGGCCTTGACAAGCTCTTTTATCTTGGTCAACTTTGCGTTGGCGGCCATTATCACCGGCACCGTCGGCTCTTTAATGAGGTCGACAACGGCGTCGAGACCGCCCGAGTCCTCCCTCCCCGAGATGCCGTCAACCTCGTCGAGAAACAGCATTATCCTTTTTCCAAACAGGTTGGCGGTATTTTGCAGCGCGGGGAGAAGCATAGCCTGTATGTTGTTCCTGTTTCTTGTGTCGCTTGCGTTCATTTCAACCAAGTGATAGTCGAATTGCCTTGCCAGCGCGTGCACAAGCGTAGTCTTGCCCGTGCCCGGCGGCCCCACCAAAAGTAATGGCTTGCTGCCGCTCACCCAGCCGCCCAGCCACTTCAGCGCAGCTAGTCGGGCGTCTTCGTTGCCCACCATCTCTTGTACCGCCATTGGCCTATGCTTTTCAGACCACATCATTTGCCGACAGCTTCTAATTTCTTCTGAAATTCGGAAAAAGGCGCGCGCCGGACAAGCTCGTTGTACCAGTACTGGTTGTAGTGCCTGACGGTCAGGAAAAGGAATTCGAGGAACGGCTTTAGCTGGAAATTCTCTGGCAGCATGTCAAGGGCGATTTTCGCTTCGTCGAGGTAGAGCTCGCTTTTTGCCATCGTGAGTTCAAAGGCGCGCCTCACGTCTCCGGTGTTGAGGGCGTAGTAGAGCGGCCACGACGGGACCTTGACCTCGTTGTTCGTTATCGCGTCTTCAATTTCGTTGCCGCAGCCGACGCACTCGCCGGCCTTGGCCATGCCCAGATGGAAAATGTCTGATAATGGCCGCCTGTTGAGCGCCATGTTTCTGCCGGCGGTGCCCATCACCATCCGGTACTTCTTGTAGCACTCGGTCATGTTTTCGTCGTTGATTGACTCCGGATTGGTCTTTAGCTTCACGTCGATGTACTGGCCGATTCTGGCGTCCTTGAACCCCTCTTCAAACGCCTTCAGCACCGAGTCGCCACCCTGCGCGATTTTGCTGCGCGCTATGCCAAGTATGTATGGATTCATGAACTTGTAGTCGTCGAGGAATTCGAGATCCTCATCCTTGTCGACTATCCTATCCATTGGCTCCGACAAGTCGATCGCGATAATGTGGCCGTCGATTATCGCGTTCTTCTTTTCGTCTGAGGTGCCGTCGCCAAAATACTCTGAAGCGCCATCGTAAAGCGCGTTGAAAACCGGGAATGTCATCTTGACAAAGTTTGAGTTCAGTATGCGCTTGACCCTGTCGCCGAGGATGTCGGGGTTTGACAGCCGTGCTTTGACATCTTGTACGCTACCCTCTGGCAGGGCAAGCTCTTGAGAGCCAACGTCATCAGCGAATTTGCGAATCGTGCCGGCCGGGTTGCTGTCGGCAGCTATCGCCTTGTGTAATGACACGACGAACCGCTGCGCAAAGCCAGAAAATTCCTGCTCTGTCTTTTCCTTGTACTGGTTGAACTGCCTGTAGCCCTTGCTCCGCAATAGGCCCTGCTTCATGATGTCTTTGCCGGCCTGCGTGCCCATCAGGGCTTCCTTTGAAAAGATCAACTCGTTCTTGCCGCTCATTTCTTTGCTATCTTTTCTCTAGCCAGCCATTGATAAGCGTAATGGGAGGCTAGGGAAGCTTTTCCCGCCACGCCCTTGCGTCGCCCGCTCAGCCTAGCCCCTTATGTGTCAGGCTTGCAGCAATCGCTTTTATTTTTGATGAATTTAAAATGTGTAGAGCGATTACAATTCGTAATGCAATTGCACCAATCCACTTTCGTAGGAAATGGATCTGGTTAGCTTCATTTCCGCCTGCCTCTCTATGCCCTTGAATATCGGTGTGCCCGTGCCCAGAACCGTGGCGTGTACCGACAGAATCATCCCGTGAACAAGGCCGGCGTTCAGCAATATGGAAACAATATCCGCGCCTCCGACAATCCAGATGTCCTTGCCCTTCAAACGCGTCAGCTTTCTTACAAAGCCTGCTATATCAGAAGAAATAAACTCTACATTCTGATCGCTTGGATGCTTTGCATTTCGAGTAAACACATACACTTGCTTGTCTTGTGGGGGTACTCTTCAAATTTGAGAGATTGGTCATACGTCTTGCGGCCCACCAGAACAATCTTCATAGAATGGTAACACTCAGAGAGGCAGCAATCTGCATCTGCAAAAACCCAGTCTGTGCCGCCATCTCGGGCAATGTAGCCGTCGAGGCTTGATGCGATGAACAGTATTACATTACGCGTAAAATAGAAAAGAAGGAAAAAGTCGGCTTACCTTGAAGCCATCGCGATTCTTTCTTGCTCGTTCTTTTTCTTTACCGCGTGGCTTGCCATGTCATTGTTGGAAGCCAGGATGATTTCCTTGGCAAGCGCCTCTTCGATCGCCTGCGGGCTGCTGTAGGTAGAATCCCTCACGCCTTCCGCGATAAAACGCAGTGCGAGATCAACCCTGCGCAGCGGGGCGACGTCAACTGACACGTGGTAGACGACGCCACCGTACACGATGCGGGTCGTGTCCTCGTTTGGCGAAGAGTTCTCGATTGCCCTCACCAGCAGTTCAACGGGGTTCTTGCCGGTTTCAAGGTGTATGATTTCAAACGCCGTCTTTACAATATTTAGCATCCTTGCCTTCTTGCCGCCCATCCTGCCGGTGTTCTTGGCGTATTTCTTGCCGAAATGCATCATCTTGTTTGCAAGGCGCTCGACGATGTTTACTTCTGCCTTCTTTAATCGCTGGTGCTCGTGCCTTCCAAACGTCACCGGGATCACCGCGGGCTTCAGGCTGATCACGTTCTTTAATCCCGGGTCGTTTATCACAATGTCAGTCGCGTCCCACTTGTGAAACAGCTGAATGTGTACCTGCTCTTTGCCGCTCATCTTCTCGGCTTCTCCTTTCTTCCGTGCACTAGCTCGTTCAATGAAACGCCATTGACTTTAAAGACCTGCCACCGAACACCGGGGATGTCGCCCATTGCGCCGCCCATAGAGCCGCCGATGCCGCCGATAATTACCTCGTCGTGCTCATCAACAAAGTTCAGAGCGCCGTCCTTTGGAAGGAACGCGGTTACCGACTTGCCGTTCTTTATCAGCTGAACCCTGACGCACTTGCGCACGGCAGAGTTGGGCTGCTTTGACTCGATGCCTACCTTTTCTAGCACTATGCCCCTTGCCTGCGGCGCGCCCTCGAGCGGGTTGGCCTTCTTGTCAAGCATGAGCATCCTTCTCTTGTAGTATTTGTCTGCCCACCTAGCGCGGCTCTTTTTTGCCTTGAGAACCCTGCCTGCAAACAGACCTAGCGGGGATTTACCCATCCATATTCACCCTATTGCTATTACCCTGTTCAGGGCTTACTATCTGAACATTTGTTATTTGGAAGTATCGCTTCGCAAGGAGCCGTGCCTTCTCGGCGTTCCTGCCCTCCCTGCCCACAACGGCGCCCTTTTTCCTCTGGTCCACCGTGACTACAGCCTGCTTTGTCCCGTCGCTCCTGTCAGATATCCTAACGTCGTTTACCATGTCGGAGTTGAGCATGTTGCGGATAAATTCGGCAGCGTCGTCGGAAAATTCAACAAGTTCTATCTTTTTGGCAACCACGTTCTGCAACTGCTTTATCATAGAGCCGCCCTTGCCGATTGCGAGCCCCATCTGGCCCTTGTTGACCACGAAAATAACGCGGTCCATCTTTTCGTCGACGATGCAGTCCCTTGCAGTGGCGCTTGTCACGCTCTGGAAAAGGGACATGAGCCGCAGCTCGTCAGAATTCAGCTTGATTTCCATTTCTACAGCGTCCCTGTGACGTGCGATGCAAACGGCGACAACAAATCATGCTCACAACTCATGCTCAATTTAAGTCTTGGTACCTTACTTGGCCGCCGCCTCTTTTCCCGACATTATGGCGTCAATCTCGGATGCAGTCCCGCTCTCGAGCGCTACCGCGGTAATCCGAAAAGGCTTGTTGCACAGCTTGCCCAGCTGCATTGAAGTGCCGGAGTATTCATAGATTGCGACGTTTGCGGTCTTCGCCTTAACTTCAAGTGTAGCCCTGTCGCCAGAGTCAATGGACTTGCTGACGATTATCAGCTTGGCACCTTTGACCGACTGCAACACTTCCTTGACGCCGCTTTTGTACTTGTCGGCGGCTACTGCGTCCTTAATCACTTTTTCCAGTACTTTCATTATCCTTCACCTTCATGTAGAGTTCTACCATTCCAGTGCCAACAGGTACAGTGGCACCTACTATGACGTTTTCTGTTACTCCCTTTAGCGTTTCAATCTGGCCTTCAAGCGCCGCTTTGGCAATTGTCGGCACTGTAATTTCGAAAGCTGCCCTTGCAAGCACCGACGTCTTTGTCCCTGCAATTCCGTGTCTGCCTATCTGCTGGAGATACCCTTTGGAAGTCATGAGGTCTGCGACTAGCATGATGTGGCGCGTGTCGACTTCAAGGCCCTGCTCTTCAAGCGTGTTTGTGACTTCCTTTATCAGCGCCGTCCTTGCCGCTTCGATGCCAAGCGTCTGCCATATCTCGTAGACGTTGTTTGTCGTGATCCTTGTAAGGTCAATTCCCTCGACTGCCACTACCTTTGCAAGGTTGGAGCCTGCGGTCTGGATTACCCACTCTTCGTCCTGCTTTACTATAGTCACGCGCTCGATGTCAGGCACGCCCTTTACCCGCGTGTTGAGCAGCTTGCTCTTGAGTGTCAGGAGCGTCTGCGCGTCGGGCTCGTCAGGAACCATCACCTTGATCGAGAGCTTGTTTTCATTTGGCTTGATTGTGTATTTCTTCTTCGCGCCTTCAAGGACTTCCTGCACGTCGGCAAAGCTGCATCCCCGCTCTGCCAGTTTTGCTTCAGACATGTGGAACGTCAACACGCCGCTATAGTCAGTGTCTGACCTGTCGATAAGGTCGCCTATCTGGGTGAACAATATTTCCCTTGCGACTTCAAGGGCTTTTTCTCTCGACACCCTGTGATCTTCGTCAAGGTAAATGTCCATCGTCGGCGTCACCGGCTTTTTGCGCGCATCCACGAGCTCTATCAGCCTCGGAAGGCCGAGCGTCACGTTTCTTTCTTTTACGCCGGCAAAGTGGAACGTTCTGAGAGTCATCTGGGTTCCCGGCTCGCCTATCGACTGCGCGGCGACTACGCCAACAGCTTCTCCCGGCTCCGCCAGCGCCCTATCTACAAGATCGAGCACCTTCTTCATCATTTTTTCAACGCCCTCCTTGCTCAGCCTGTTTTCAAGCAGCGCCTTTTCCAGGTTGGTCTTCATCCTAGGGTTGAGGTTTCCGGTGTATTTTGCAACGATGCCCTTGATGACGTCTTCTGTGGCCTTCCTGCCCTCGTCGATTACAGATTCAGCCTCAATGAGCCTTGAAATGTTGACAGCTTCGCCGTGATCGCTTTTGGCAGGGTCAATTCCGTCCTCTCCGTACAGATATTGGACAATGTTGCCGTGCGGGTCGCGCACCGTCTGGTCGTATTCGATCTTCAGGTGCTCGAGCGCGTTGATAAGTCTTCTCTGCATGTATCCGGACTGCTGCGTCCTGACTGCCGTATCGACTAGGCCTTCCCTTCCGCCCATAGCGTGGAAAAAGAATTCAAGCGGCGACAGGCCGTCGCGGTAGTTTGACTTGACAAAGCCTTTTGCATCGGGGTTGGCGTCTTTTGGCTTAAAGTGCGACAATGCTCTATTATGGTAGCCCTTTTGGATTCTCTTGCCTCTGATTGACTGTTGGCCGAGGGCCGCGGTCATTTGGCCGATGTTAAGAGTCGAGCCTCTTGCGCCTGTAGACGCCATGATCACGCCCGAATTTTCGTCCGGGAACGCCCGGTCGGCTGTCCTGCCGGCGCGGTCGCGGGCGCGGGACAATTCGTTGACAACATACAGCTCAAGCGCCTCTTCTGCAGCCAGACCCCTTGTCAGCGGCAGGGTTCCGTCGTTGTACTGCTGTATCAGCTCATAGACCTTTTCGTAGGTCTTTTGGATGATGTCGCTTATCTCCTGTCGTGTCTCTGGCGACAGCCAGAGGTCAGAGTAGCCGTATGTGAATCCCCTGTGGGTTATGTAGGTCTTGAGCATGGTGAGGATCGAGTCGAGAAACTTTCTTGCAGCGTCCGTGCCATAGTCCTTGGCGATCCTGTGCAGTACGCTGTCCGGCTCTTCAGCGCCGATCGACGCCTTGTCGATTACACCGCTAATGAGCTCGCCGTTTTTTATTACGACGTCCTTGCCCTCTCCTTTTGCGGCCTTGTTCCATTTCGACGTGATGATAAAGTTAAAGTCCTTTGGCAAGAAAAGCGAGAACAGCTGCCTGCCTGCGTAGAGCTTGTGACCGTCCTTTGTTACCCCCGGCTCTGGCAGCGTCCCTTCATAGCCGCCTATCATTGCAAGGTTTGCAAACTCGTCCTTTGTCAGAGTAGAGCCGTCGCGGGTCAGCAAGAACGCGCCTGTAATAAAGTCCCTGATGCCCCCGATGATGGGCCCTCCGTACCTCGGCGAGATCAATTGATCCTGCACCCTCATGAGAAGCGTGGCTTCGGCCCTAGCCTCTTCGCTCTGCGGCACGTGGAGATTCATTTCGTCCCCGTCAAAGTCTGCGTTGTACGGCGGGCATACTGCCGGGTGCAGGCGGAACGTCCTGTATGGAAGCACCCTGACGCTGTGCGCCATTATCGACATCCTGTGCAATGACGGCTGTCTGTTGAAAATCACAATGTCGCCGTCTGCAAGGTGGCGCTCGACGATGTAGGCTGGAGCAAGCGAGTCGGCTATTGCCTTCCTGTCAGTCACGTAGTCGAGCCTTATCTTGACGCCGTCGGGCCTGATGATGTAGTTTGCTCCCGGGTACGTGTTGGGGCCGTTCATCACCAGCTCCTTGAGCCTTTCAAGGTTCCACTGCGAAATGGTTTCTGGAATTGTAAGTTTCTTGGCAACGTCGGTAGGCACGCCAACATCTGCAATTGTAAGGTTGGGGTCCGGCGAAATCACGGTCCTGCTCGAAAAGTCGACGCGCTTGCCCGAAAGCGAGCCCCTGAACCTGCCCTCCTTGCCTTTGAGTCTCTGGGTCAGCGTCTTGAGCGGCCTGCCCGACCTGTGATGGGCTTGTGGGATACCAGACACTTCATTGTCAAAGTACGTCGTGACATGATATTGTAATAGGTCTACGAGGTCCTGCACGATGAGCGGCGGCGTCCCTGCCTCCTTGCTCTCCTTGAGGCGCTGGTTGACCCTGATGATGTCGACCAGCTTGTGCGTCAGGTCGTCCTCCGACCTGATGCCTGTTTCAAGTATGATTGAAGGCCTGACCGTCACCGGGGGCACCGGCAGCACCTGGAGCACGAACCATTCCGGCCTTGCCGTCTTGGGGTCGTAGCCCAAGAGCGACAGGTCTTCGTCAGGAACGTGGCTCAGCCTTTCGCGTATAGTGATCGGGAGGAGCCTATTTTCTCCGGCGTCAGTCTTTTCTACAAATATCGTCGGCTTTGTGAATATCAGGTCGTATTGTTCCTTGCTGCAGTGCGGGCAGACCTTGACCTTCTTGGACCGCTCGATTATCTCGTCCTTGATGTTTTCAAGCGTAATGACCGCATAAGCAGCCTTTGTGTCACGGATTTGCTTGTACTTTGTCAGCTCTTCCGGCTCGAGCTTGATCCTATTGCACGCCCTGCATGATATCAGCAATAGCTTGTGTATGTCGTCAACGAATGCGATGTGCAGCACAGGCTCTGCCAGTTCAATGTGTCCAAAGTGTCCGGGGCATTTTGCAGACGTGTTGCCGCAGGTGGCGCACTTTTGTCCCGGCTCTAGCGTCCCGAGCCTGTTATCCATAAGGCCGCCCTGCACCGGCATCCCGTCCTCGTCGTACGTTTCAGGCGCGGTGATCTCTGCCACAGAGAACTTGCGCACCTCTGTCGGCGACCATACGCTGAACTTTATTCCACCCAATATTTTTGCAGATTCTTCCATCATCCCAATCTACCCCCTTAGACCTTCTCCTTTACAAGCAGCCTGGGAGCGACATTGAGGCTCATCATCTCCTGCAAGAGCAGCTTGAACGCATAAGCTATAACCACGGACGATATCTTGGCCTTTTCGCCGCAGACGCGACAGACGTACCTGCGCTGTTTGATGTCATAATACGCAATCAGGCCGCAGCGCTCACAGACGTTGACCTCTGCCTTGTCCGATTCTTCCAAAAGCCTGTCCTTTAGCATCATTGACGCCCCATATGCGATAAGGCAGTCGCGCTCCATTTCGCCAAACCTCAGGCCACCGCCGCGTGCGCGGCCCTCGGTCGGTTGTTTTGTGAGCATCTGAACCTGTCCCCTTGCCCTGCTGTGAATCTTGTCTGCGACCATGTGATGCAATTTCTGGTAATAGACTACTCCGATGTAGACGTCTGCAGGGAACTTTCTCCCCGTTCTGCCGTCATACATCGCTTCCTTGCCCGTGTACTTGAAGCCGTAATGCTCCATCGCGCTCTTGATGTCGTCGCCTTTCTCTCCAAGGAACGCCGAGCCGTCGACGATCCTGCCGCGGAGCGATGCGGCCTTGCCTCCAAGCGACTCCATGAACTGGCCAACGGTCATCCTTGACGGGAATGCGTGGGGGTTGATCATAATGTCAGGCACCACGCCGTCCTCGGTGTACGGCACGTCTTCTTGGTTTACCAGCATGCCGATAACCCCCTTCTGACCGTGCCTTGAGGCAAACTTGTCGCCGATCTCGGGTATGCGCATGTCACGAACACGAATCTTGTACATCTTGCCGCCTTCGACTGACTGTGTAACTATTACTGTGTCGACGACGCCGTTTTCTGACGGCCTGACTCCGACTGAAGTGTCGCGCCTGTATGGGCCCTTGACCTCGAACTCTTTGTACTCTTCCATGAACCTTGGCGGCGACGTCCTGCCAATCAGTATGTCGCCGCCATTGACCACAGCCTCGTGCATTATCGCGCCGTCCTGCTCGAGCAGACGATAGGCTTTCTCTCCCCTGTAACCCCGGATGTTGGCGTCTGCCTGAGGCAGCTCGAAATTGTCCTTCATGCCGCCCGGGTACTGCTTGGCCTCCGCTTCGTAGATCCTGTAAAAGAACGTCCTGCCAAGTCCCCTGTCGACTGACGACTTGTTGAACACTACGGCGTCTTCGATGTTGTAGCCTTCAAACGGCAGTACTGCGACGACTGCGTTCTGGCCCGTCGGGCGGTCTTCCAATCCAAGCAGGTTTATCGCCTTCGTGCTCACCACCGGCGTCTGCGGGTACAGCATGAAGTGCTGTCTGACGTACGTGCTTGCGTTCATCAGCGGCGTCGAAAAGCCAAGGCTCTGCTTTGCCATCGCGCTTTCGTAGGTGTTCCTCGGCGACTGGTTGTGCTCCGGGTACGGGATGATAGAAGCGCCCACGCCCAGGATTGCAGATGGGAATATCTCCAGGTGTGTGTGCTTTTGCTCCAGTTTTTTCGGATCAATTGCGACGTAGCAGTTCTCCTCTTCGTTTGCGTCAATAAGCTCTACTACTCCCATGTAGAGGAGGTCGTTCCACGAAAGGAACTTTTTAGACACCTTTTCAATCACTTCGTAAGTAACAAGCGGCCTGTTGTCCCTGATTACCACGAGCGGCCGTAGCACGCGGCCGGCATTGCAGCTGATGTAGAGGCGCTTTGTGGCGTTCTCGTTCTGCGAGCTGTAAAGGTAGATTCCGACGTGCGGATGGATCTTGCCAGACCTCCTCATAGACCTCAGAGTGTCTGCAAGGTGATCTCCCTTTTCGACGTAGCCTATGAGCCGGCCGTCGACGAACACTCTTGTGCCTGACTCCCTCAGGTCTACGTTGGCGTCTTCTACGTTCTGCACGCCAAGCTCATACAGCTTTTCCGTGACCTCGGCGCTCTGGGCGTTGACCGAAATTATTGCGGATAATGCAAGGTTCTTGACCAGTCCGCAGTTAGAGCCTTCAGGGGTCTCAGCAGGGCAGATCCTGCCAAAGTGCGTCGCGTGCAGATCCCTTGCCTCAAAGTTGGGCTGGCTCCTGCTGAGCGGTGACTGGATCCTACGCAGGTGCGAAATGGTGGACATGTAGTTTGTCCTGTCCAGTAATTGCGTGACGCCGACTCTACCCCTGCCCCAGTTGCCTGTCGCGATGGCGTTGTTCAGCTTGTCAGAAACAATGCCAGGCCGAACGGCTGCAGCGACTGCGTTTATGCCACGTTTTTGTCCCGAGCGCTCCAGCTGGTACTTCATGTCGCGTATCAGGTTGCGGAAAGCGGTCCTGAACAGGTCGGCCAGCATCTGGCCGGCGAACTTGATCACCTTGTTGCCATAGTGGTCTTTGTCGTCTGAGTCTATCCAGCCCATCTTGAGCTCGATCAGCTTGCTTGCCGCTTCGCCCAGGAACAGCGCCTTTTCATGCCTGTTGTCTGGGTTCTTGCCAATGTGCGGAAGAAGTCCCCAGTCAAGCAGCGTCTCTGCCCTCTTGATCTGGAATTCCTCCAGCATGCCGGGCGCGATTCTCTTGGAAATGTAGACTATGGCGTCCCTGCTGGTGTTAACGTCGCCGGCCTTTTCAAACGAAGGCTCCAACTCGTCCTGAATTATCTCGTTGAGAGAAACCGAATCGGCGATGTCCTTGTCAGCCTCTAGGCCGAGCGCTCGAATAAGCGTGATAAGCGGAATGTCTACCGGCGAGCCTGGGATCTTAGTCACTATCGAGCCGTCAGGGCGCATCACAAGCTCGAGCTTTGCTCTGTAGCCTACGATTGAAGAGTACACCTTGGCCTTGTAAAGCAGGGTGCCGGTTGTTTCCTCGGCGTCCACGATTATCTTGTTGTATGACAGGTCTTCAAGCCCCACGATAACGCGCTCTGAGCCATTGATGACGAAATATCCGCCAGGGTCGCGCGGGTCTTCGCCAAACTCGACAAGCTTGCTCTCAGGCAGGTTGTGGAGTATACACGTGTTGGACTTGACCATCACCGGCATGTCGCCGATGTGGATAAAACGCGATTCCAGTATCTTGCCATCCTCGACTACGCTGCATTCAAGCATCACCGGCGAAGCGTAGGTCAGGTTGCGGAGGCGGGCTTCCATCGGCGCGACGTGTGTTATAGAGCCGTCAAGTTCCATTATTCTTGGCTGCTGGAGCTTTATCTTGCCCAGCTTGATCTTATACGGGTATTCCGCAGTTTCAATTTCGATCTCGCCAACTTCGTCGATAATGCTCTGGAGTCCGCGCTCCATGAATTCGTTATAAGAGGTCAGGTGCTGCCTTGCAACGCCTTCCCTTCGCAAAATGTCATTGATGATCGGCCACATTTCAATAGAATTCTCTATCATTGCAGACTCAACCCTCTACGACGTATCGGTAATATACACTTTCACCCGCCGTCGGACTCTTTCTCGTGATCTTGATGACGTCGCCGGGCCGGACGTCAAGGTCTTCAAGTGCCTTGTCGCTTATCATTATGTACGGCAGCTGACTTGGCTTGGTGTTGTACTTTTTCAAGATCTCTTCTGCGTCTTTCTTGGACAGGATTTCGTGCTTTGGCTGGTAGGCATGGTTCGTTATCTTGATGACCTTCTTTTCAGACAATGTAACGCACCTCCACACAGGAAAATAGCTTTTGCTCGAGGGAAAACATCAAATCCAAATTTATTGAATATCGGGTGAGCATATATAAGTATTCGCAATTTATTGGCCAGGAATTTGATTTTATTTTGAAAATTAAGAAGGCATAATTATTTAGGCTGTCCAAAATGGTCTGAAGTATTAGAGTTTCTACACAAAAAGGATAAATAGCAATGCAATTATAGCGTGTTAGGTGTGCATGAGGGATAATGGACTATAAAACATATGCACTAATGGCAATATTACTGGCATCTGTTGCATCTGTTGCACTGGTAGGTGCAGCGTATGCACAGACAAGACTGACAGTAGAGACAGACGCTGAGAGCTACAAGACAGGCGACACAATTACAGTTTCAGGTCAGCTGAACGCGACAACCATCAACACGAACATACTGTTACAGGTGCTCGACGAGCAGGGTAACCGGGATAGGTTCGATCAGTTCCCCGTAGCTGCAGACGGATCGTACAGCTATTCGTTTACAGCAGGTGGCCTGATGAACACCAATGGAACTTACACTGTAAGGGTGAACTACAAGACCACAGAAGAGGAAACAACATTCGAATTTGTATCTACAGAAGGACCAAGACCGGCATGGAGACCAATTGACGTAAATATCAATGGAACGAACCACCGTATCGAATACATGATAACTGGAAGTGGCAATAGACTAGACGGGATCACAGGCGATGTCACAACAATTTCGTTCATCGCAGAACTGACAGCACAATCGGATGGAATACTGTCTCTAAGATTCAATGAGGAGATCTTTGATGCGGACGTGGAATTCGTAGCATTCGTAGATGAAATACCGTTCGACGGCGAACTAGCACCAGGACCAGGCGCAACAAATACGATCCACATTGACTTTGAGGCAGGCACAGAACAGATCGAAATACTTGGCGACCACATCATTCCAGAATTCGGAGCTATAGCTGCAATCATATTGGCCATCGCAATCGTCGGAATAATTGTGGCAACTACAAGGTACAACAAGTTCAAGTTCGCTCCAAGGCTGTAAAACAGCCTCTTTTCCTTCTTTTTATTATTTGAACGACCCAGCGAAAGGTATTGGAAAATGGGGCCTTCGGAGGGATTTGAACCCTCCTCAAGCGGTTTCTGCCGAAAAGTTTCTTAAGAAACCGGCCACAGCCGCCTATACTGACCAGGCTATACTACGAAGGCCGCCAGAAAATTTGGCGGCCGCAACAGTATATAATCGTTCAATCATTTGCCTGGCAGGATGCCGACGCGGACGGTTTCAACGCCCAAGTCCTCGAGCCGCCCCGCAAGGCCGTTGAGGCCTATCGAGTCGCCGGCCAGGTGCCCCATGACAACAAGGTTGCCCTCCAGTTTGTCTTCCCTCATTTTCGTCAGGTCGCCATAGTCGACGTGCAGGTAAATGACGGTGGAAACACCGTGCTGGAAATAAGCCCTTGCAATGTGGTAGCCGCCGTTTGTACCTGCCGCCACAATCAGCGCCCAGCGGCCAGCCTTGCTCTTTTCGCTCCCAAGCCTAGTCTGCACTCTAGTAGCCGCGTGCCTGAATTCAGGTATCTTGCTGATGGACTTTACAATGTCTGACACGTATTCCGTCCTGCCTGATTTGATAGCTTTCAGTATTACCTGCCGCATGTATTCGTCGCAGGGCTGGTGGATGTTGACAAGCGGCATGCCAAGCGCCTTTGCCGCGCCGACAACGGCGCTGTAAATGTCGGCGTGGTTACGCGTCTCAACCCGCTCCTTGAGCTTCTCAACGGCCTCTCCGGCGATTTTCTTTGGCACGCCGTGCTCTACCATAAAGTCAACATGCCTGTCAAACACTTTGTAAAAGTTGACATGGGCCACTGCGAGCGGGTGGTGCGCAATGACAGCGTCGCATCCGAGCTGCCTTGCAAGCATCAGCTCTGCAGTCCCGACGTCGATTGCAATCAGGACTTTTTTGATGTTCCTGCCCTTTACGTGCACAGCGCTATCTGCAGGCATCTTTTGCCAGCCTGCAAGCTCGAGCCCGGCTTTCATAATCCTTTCAGTGTCGACGGCCATGGCTACAAGACTGTGCAGTGCAAAATTTAAATCTGATCTGCATGTATTGCAAAATGCATGAGCTGCTCTGATGAGCGCGTTTCGCATTCGACTGACAACCTGATCCAGATTACGCCCCAGCTGAAGGCAAGGCTGCAGAAGGCGAAATACGGCGTCTACAACCACTCTGCAGTGGAACTGTGCCACTGGACGAAAAAGTCGTTTGCAAACGAGGGCAGCTGCTACAAGCACAAGTTCTACGGCATCTCAACCCACCAGTGCATGGAGATGACGCCGACTGCAATGAACTGTGAGAACAGATGCATATACTGCTGGCGCCCGACAGAATTTTACGACACATTGCAGATGCCGGAGGAGCTGGTGGATGAACCCGACGTGATAGTCGAGCAATTGATGGCAGAGCGGAAAAAGCTGATAAACGGATATTACGGCAACGCAAAGAACGACAAGAAAAAACTTGACGAATCGCTGCTGCCGGCCCATTACGCCATTTCGCTGTCCGGCGAGCCCACGATGTATCCCAAGCTGCCGCAGCTGATAAGATATTTGAAGTCGCTCAAGGCGACCAAGTCGATATTCCTTGTGACAAACGGGCAGGAGCCGGACATGCTCAGGAGGCTGGCTTCCGAAGACGCGCTACCCACCCAGATCTACCTGTCAACCAACGCGTCAAACAAAAAGATGTTCCACCAGATCAACAGGCCTATGCATAAGGACGCGTGGGGTCGGTGGTGGGAGAGCCTGCGGTTCCTTGCCACGGTCCGCACAAGGACGGTGCTCCGCATGACCCTGATAAGGGGATACAACGACGGCCCGGATTTTGTTGGCGATTTCGCGGAAATGATGGCGCAGGGAGACCCGCACTTTATCGAGCTGAAATCGTACATGCACATCGGCATGTCGAACCAGCGGCTGGAACAGGATCACATGCTCGAGATGTACGAGGTGAGGGACTTTGCTGCGAAATTGTGCGAAAGGATGCCCCCGTTCGGGGTGATGGACGAAAGCGAGGTTTCAAGGATTGTGGTGCTGCAGAACCATGAGCGCTACACCGACAGGTGGATCAAGGAATACCTGACGCAAACCTATTAGCCCCCCCGCATGTTTGCTAATTCATCCCATGTATAGAGGCGGGACGGTTCTTGCCGTTGCTCTTGCAGTCTCTGTTATCGGCTCGTCCTGCTTTCCTGCTTATTCGCAAACCGGCTCGCGCCCGGGCTACATTTACGATCATGCAGACATCATCAGCGACGGCTACGAAGCGCTCATTGACGACTATGTCAGGCGCGTGGACGCCAACACTACAGCAGAGATCGTGATCTACACTATTCCGAGCTTTGTGGGGCACGGCATAACAAAAGAAGGGCAAGAAATACAGGACAGGGATATGCTTGCAAATTACATCTTTAATGAAGTGCCCCTGGACGGGGTCAAGGGCATAGGAAAGAAGGGCGAGGACAACGGGTTGCTCATTCTGTATTCGCTAGAGCGAGACGCCGGTGGGGGCTCGATGCGAATCGAAGTCGGCAGGGGTCTTGAAGGCGACGTAACAGACGGCACCGCCGGCGCGATACTTGACGCGTACCTCGTGCCCGCCCGTGAAGAATACGAAGAGTTTGGGGACGCCGAGGTGTTTGACGAGGCCTTCTATAATACCGTGGCTGCCCTCGCAGGTGAGATCGGCTATGTGGGTGGGTATGACCCGGGTTTTGAACAGCCTATCGAAACATTTGATGATGAGCTCTATTCTATCTGGGTGCCACTCGTAGTTTTCACGGTTTTTGGGATAATTATCGCCTTCGCTTTTGCGCGGAGGCGCGGCCGCAGGGGCTACTATTCCGGGTACGGCAGCGGCTGGGGTGGCGGCGGAGGATTTGGTGGGGGAGGTGGAAGTGGTGGCGGTGGCGGTGGCGGTGGGGGCTCCGGCGGCGGTGGAGCCGGCAGATGATTGCCACTAAAGTAATATTGGACTGTCCTTTCTTTTCACACTGAAATCATGGTAAGCAAGGTTGTCATAGCCGCAATTGCAAGCGTCGCAATAGTAGCTATCATCATAGGCTCGCTATACGGCATGTATTTTTCCGGATACAACGCCGCGCAGGCAAAGGACGAGAACGTGATAAAGCTGGCTGCAGACGTTGACGCGCAGCTGCAGCGCAGATACGACCTGATACCCAACCTTGTCGAGTCTGTCAGAGGATACATGCAGTTTGAAAGAGATGTCCTTGAAGAGGTGACGCGCCTTCGCTCACAGTGGCAGACCACACAGGACGCAGCTGACAGAGTTGAACTGAGCAACCAGATAGAGGAGGCGCTGAGCAAGATCATCCTCACATACGAGGCATACCCCGATCTGAAATCCGACGCGGTGGTAACCCGCCTTATGGACGAGCTTGCCGGCACCGAAAACAGGATTGCCGTTGCAAGGACCTACTACAACGACGGCGTGCGCGACTTTAACACCAACCTCCGGACGTTCCCGAACAACATGTTCAACGAAAGTGGATTTCTTGGAGCCAAGCCGTGGGGACTGGAGCAGTACCCCGCATACGAAGCAACGGCGCAGGCGCAGACAACAGTCCCGCAGGTAAACATCACGACTTCGTAGGGTACCACTGGGCAAACTTTTCAAGCGCTTTGAAACGGTGTGAATACTCGTTCTTTTTGTCTTTTAATTGCGCAAACGTAAGATTGGTGCCGTCAGGGATAAAGATAGGGTCATAGCCCCAACCGCCCTCTGTCATAGTGTCGGATATCCTGCCGTCAGCCCTGCCCTCTGAAATTGACAGGCTTTTGCCGTCATTAAACGCGATCAGCGAGCGGAAGGACGCCGACCGCCCAGTCGATCCTGCGAGAAGCTTCAGAATGCCTTCGTTACCAATGGTCTTGTACACGAACGCCGAATACTGGCCGGGAAAGCCTTTCAAGGCGTCGATGAATAGCCCGTCGTCTTCGACTATCACCGGCCTGCCGACCTGCGCATACGCGCTCTTTGCCTTTTCCCTTGCAATCTCTTCAAGCGAGTCTGACTGCACCTCGACGAGGTTTACCTGCGCAAAGTCAACGGCAATGCCGCGAGATGATAGTATAGACTCGACTTCGCGGTACTTGTTCTGGTTGGTGCTAGCAAAGGTTATAGTGCGCAATCACACCACCCGGGCGTACCTGCCGCGCTGCTCTATTTCCTTTACGTTTTCCAGGATTTTGTCCCTTCTCTTTTTGCTGGCGACGCTTGCATAGCCTTCTACAAAGCGCGGAAACGCCTTTTTCACCGCAATGTGCGCGCTGGTGAAAACCTCTTTTATCAGCCGAATGTCGGTGGCCATGTCTTCTGTGCGCTCCGAGTAGTAGGAGAGGCCAAAGTCGAGCAGGACGAGTTTCTTGTTTGCTATAAAGTTTGAAGTCGTCAGGTCGCTGTGGATAATGTTGTTTGCGTGCAGCATGGCAGCGTAGCGGCCCATTTCATAGCACAGGTCGGGCCTTATGATATCCCTGACGTTATCGCCCTGTACAAACTCCATTATTATTTCTGCGCTGGCAGGGTCGACGAAATGCACAAAAGGCGTCATGACGCCGGCTGCCTTGGCTGCAGAAATGAAATTAGCTTCATGTATTGTCCTGTGCTTCCGGATCGCCGCGTCCAGCTCCTGGTGCCTGTACGGCTTGGGCGTCCGCACCTTGGAGACGGCCTTTTTGCCGCCCCATTCTACAAGATAGATGTCCGCCTCTGCGCCCCTTTTCACGAGCCGCGGCTGCAATAGTAATATAGCCTCTCGGATGGAGATAAAAATGTGGTGAGTTTCGGGCCGGCCCCCGGCGAAAAAGTGGTCCTTGACGAGGACTGTGCCGAGGACGAGCTGAGAAATGGCCTGCTCTTCCTTACAGACCGCAGGCTGGTTTTCCAGAGGACGCAGGGGAGGATTGCCACTCTCTCAAAAAAGGAAGGAGAGGTTGTAATCGATATACCACTGAACAAGATATCGGCCGTCAGGGCCGAAGGGTTCCTCGTGAAAAAGCTGGTTGTTGTGTCCGGCGACCAGACCTACAAGTTTGGCGTGTTCAGCAACGGCAAGTGGGAACGGCAGATAAAGCAGCTCATTGGCGCCAACTGACATCCACGGTGTCGAGCCGCCAGGACTGCTGCACAACCGACTCTTCCACCTTGACGTGCTTTTTTGTAGATTGATATTCCCGGAGAGCAGTCCACGCGATCTGGGCGCCGTTGTCGCCGGCGAATTTTAGGGGGCACGTAAACAATCTGGCGCCCTGCCGGCTGCAGACGGCTTCTAGCATTTCCGCAAGCCTCCTGTTTGCGGCGACTCCGCCCACTATCATCATCTCCTTTTTGCCGGTGAACGAAAGCGCGCGCTCAACTGCCTCTGCCAGCATCGCAAACGCCGTCTCCTGCAGCGAGAAGCACGCGTCGGCAGTTTCGGCCTTGCCAGCAAGATTTGTCACCGCTGTCAGGAGGCCGGAAAACGAGACGTCGTTTCCCTTGACTATGTAGGGCAGCTGCATGTATTTGCCGGCCGACTGGACTGCCAGCCGCTCGATCCTGCCGCCGCATGGCGACGCAAAGCCAAGCGCCCTCCCGAACTGGTCTAGCAATTGGCCGACGGTAATGTCAAGCGTCTCGCCAAAGACGCGCCACCGCCCATGAGAGAACGCAAGTATCATGGTGTGGCCGCCAGAGACCAGCAGGACGAGCGGGTCGGAAGCGCCGGTGAGCATCGCCCCAAGCTCAAGGTGTCCTAGCGCGTGGTTGACCGGCACCAGCGGCTTTTTGTTGAAGCCGGCCACCGTCCTTGCAACGACGGCGCCCACGCGCAGGCACGGCCCAAGCCCGGGCCCGGCAGAATAGCCAACAATGCCGACGTCCTTTATCGAAACGCCGGCAGTTTGCAGCGATTGCTTGAGGACATCAGAGCTGGCTTCCATGTGGTGGCGCGACGCTTCGCGTGGGTGTATCCCGCTTCCCTCAGGCGCCTTGTAGACGCCCCGGGCGTCGGAGAGCACCTTACCTTTAGAGTCGACTATCGAACATCCAAACGTGTGCGCGGTGCTTTCAACTCCAAGGCACAGCATTGCTATCTCCTGCTTGCCGAAGACACTATTTTAATCACGTCGCCGCTTTTCAGCAGGTGGTCGGCGCCTATTCTCTGCTTTGTCCTTGCGTCCACGGCATAGAGAAATCCCTTTGCAAGGTCGGCGTGCACGGTTTCTGCCAGGTGCTTGGCGGTAGACCCTTCCGGCAATAGCCTGACGTCTGGTAAGACGTTATCCTTCTTGTCTGCGAGCTTGAACTCGTCTTCTACCGGGTAGACTGCCACCATGCCCAGCAGCTTGAAGCAGGCGATGTTGATCGCCTCCTGCACTCCAGTCGAACCGTATTTTTGCATTAGCGTCTTTACGATGTCAAGCGCCTTTTGCTGCTGCGCGTTGAGCGCAACGTTGGGCTTGACGTCAAATGAGCTGTCGCCGGGCAGATAATGCAGGACGCCCTTCTTCAATGCCTTTCTCAGGAGTACCTCGGCCTCTGACGCGCATGGGACCACTTCAAGGCCGGCCGCTTTCATTTTTTCAATGTTGGCTTCTGCAGAGGGCAGGTCTGCCTTGTTGGCTGCCACCACAAACGGCTTGGCTTTTACGCGCAGTATTTTGCAGAACGCAAGTATGTCGTCCTCTGTCCAGCTTACCGGTTTTTTCATTGCAAGGTCTGACTCATGGATCGCGGCCGCGATCACCGGCTCGCTTATCGCAAGGCCCGACAACCTCTTTGCAAGCATCTGCTCCAGCTTTTGGCCCAGCCCTTCGGCCTCTCTGGCGTTTTTGCCCCAGTCCCGGCCGGCAAGCGCCGCAAGCCAGAGATCAAATTCCTCTTCTACAAACCTGATGTCAAACATCGGGTCGCCGGTTCCCGCCGGCACCGACCTCCCATTGCTGTCAGTCGATCCCGAAGCGTCCACTACGTGCACCAGCGCATCGGCCTGCCTCGCGTCGTCGAGGAACTTGTTGCCAAGGCCCTTGCCGGCGTGCGCTCCCGGGACGAGGCCGGCCACATCGACCAGCTTGATTGGGATAAACCGGTTGCCGTCGATGCACATCGAGTGCACGGGGTTGTCCTGGACGCCGAACTCGCGGCAGACGCACTTTACTCTCGCATACGCGACACCCACGTTTGGCTCTATAGTTGTAAAAGGGTAATTGGCGGCCGGAACAGCCAGCTCGGTTGCTGCGTTAAAGAACGTGGACTTGCCGACGTTGGCCTTGCCAATCAAGCCGATAATCAAGTTACGCTTGTTCTGCCGCGCCCGCATTAATGTCTTTAAGATTTAATAAAATGCAGGCGCGATACCGGCGTGTGCATAAAGAGGCTGCGCGGCTGGTCAAAAAGCTCGGGCTTGAAAAGCACCCCGAGGGCGGCTATTTCAAGCAGACGTACAGGTCCGATACTATAGTGAATGTTGAAGGGTACAACGGGCCGCGGAAAATTTCAACCGCGGTCGATTACATGCTCGTTGGCGGTCAGTTTTCTGCTTTCCACAGGATCAAGTCTGAAGAAATATGGCACTATTACGCAGGCGGCTCGATTATGCTGCACGCTATTGATAAAGATGGGAAATTGTCGAAAATAAAAATCGGCAGGGGCGGGACCCTCCAGGTAGTCATGAAGGCCGGCACGTGGTTAGCCGCGTCGCTCAACAATAAAAAATCGTACTGCCTGCTTGGCTGTACCGTGTCGCCGGGCTTTGACTACCGCGACTGGGAGCTTCGTAAAAGGGACCAGCTCGCCAGGACGTATCCGCGGCACAGGGCTCTCATTGAGAGATACACAAAATAGGCGCCGCTTTCAAACTATCGTCATGGCCAAGCCTGCAGCGGTGTGCATCATCAGTGGTGGGCTCGATTCTGTCTGCTATGCCGCTTCGCTTGCGGCCAGCGACGGCTATGACCTTTATCTGTTGACGTTTGCGTACGGCCAGCGCGCGAAACGCGAAATAGAGCGCGCCCGGTATTTCGCCAGGGTGCTGAAGGCAGAGGAACACAAGGTAGTCGACATCAGCTTCATGAAGTCGCTCTACGGCAGGAGCAATGCTCTGACGGACAGCAAGCAGGAACTGTTACATAATTTTTCGCAGAGCCTGGTGGTGCCTGTCCGAAACGCCATTTTTCTGACGATTGCTACTGCGTGGGCTATGAGCATCCACTCCAAGGTCGTGGCCTACGGGGCGCACACCGGCGACATCCCGCACTACCCTGACTGCCGGCCGGCGTTTGTCAGCGCAATAAATGAAGCGCTCAACATGGCCGAGTCTGACGCCATCGTGGCCGGCCTGCGGCAGGAAATTACGATGCTGTCGCCGGCCGTGATGGGACTTGACAAGCCGGCATTGCTCAGGGCCGGCTACAAGATACTGGGCGACAGGATATTCCAAACATGGAGCTGCTACTCTGACGGCGTCAGGGACGGCAGGGACTACCTGCACTGCGGGCGATGCGAATCGTGTATAAATAGGAAATACGCATTCACCACTGCACAGGTAGAGGACAAAACGAGGTATGCGACAGAAAGCCGCAAGCTCAAGGGTAAAGCTAAGCGAGATATTCACTAGCATCGAGGGAGAGGGCATACTGTTTGGCACCAAGACGATGTTTGTCAGGCTGGCAGGGTGCCCGCTAAACTGCCACTGGTGCGACACGCCCTACGCGCTACCGCTGGACAGCGGCTCTGACTACTCTATAGGCGCGGTGAAAGAGCTCATCTCAAAGAACCTCCACCCCAACACGTACAAGGTCAATTTCACCGGCGGCGAGCCCCTGGTCCAGTACGAAGCAGTGATCGAGCTTTCGAAGTTTGTCAGGCAGAAGGGTATAAGGACGTACCTGGAGTCGGCCTGCTATGACGCCGCCAGGTTTGCAAAGGTCCTGCCCTACATCGACCTGATCAAGGTAGAGTTCAAGCTGAGGGACTCTAAAGTGGTGGATGAAAAGCACTATGGCAGCCTGCTGCGGAGCGAGCTCGACTGCCTCAAGCTGGCGATCGGCAGTGGCAAGACTACCTATATCAAAGTAGTAGTGACAAATTCGTCAAGTCTTAAAGAATTCAAGGAACTAGTAAATGAAGTGTTCAGTGTGGCAAAACCGGCCGAGATAGCAGGATTTATAATACAGCCGAGCTATAAAATTGACGAGCCTACGTTGGATGTGCTTTTTGGCTTTTACGACAGTGTCTATCCACTCTACGATCAGGTTCGGGTCGTACCGCAGCTTCATAAGGTCATAGGAGTCAGGTAAAAACCAGAAAATGACAAAAGACAAGACTGCCATTAACAAACGGAGGGTTGCCAAGCTGGTAAGGCAGCTTTTGCTCGAGCTGGGCGAGAACCCAGACAGAGAAGGACTTGCAGGCACCCCGAACAGAATAGCCGACATGTACGAGGAAATTTTTGGCGGCTACAGGATGGACGCAGAGCTCGACGTTAGCTTTTCGGAAGAGACCGACGTGATTGTTGCAAAGAACATCCAGTTCTACAGCATGTGTGAGCACCACATGCTGCCGTTCTTTGGCAAGATCCACGTGGCGTACATGCCATCTGGCAAGGTGTTTGGCGTTTCAAAATTGGTGAGGCTGGTGGAGAAGTACTCTCGCAGGCTGCAAATTCAGGAGAGGCTCACAAAGCAAATAGCCGACGAGCTCGTGCGCATGGGGGTAAAGGGCGCGCTGGTGCTAGCAGAGGGCGAGCACCTTTGCATGAAGATGCGCGGCGTACGCAACGATAGTTCAATTACCACAATAGCGCGCCGGGGCATAATGGAGCAGAAGGAGATGCGCGAGCACGTGCTGGCCCTTATCTACAACCCCAAGTCAGAGATAACTAGGGTATAAGGATCGCCTTATTGATCTCTTCAGATTGTAAGAGATCAATGCCAAGATGCTCTTTCCAATACACACTGAGCACTCCGAGATGTACGTGAGGGCAACGTGAAACATGACGGCGTTCAAAGAGGGCGAGGCGTACGCCCTGTTGAAGGAATGCAGAACCTATTTGAATCGCTGCATGTATTGACATAAAAGTGCAAAGGATATTGTACTTTGCATTGGATGCTAGCGTGGAGGTAGTTGCCAGACGGCTGACATGTGGATAGACTGCTCTGCATGCGGCAACCAGTACGGATCGTTCCTGTCTGCCTGCCCGATGTGCGGCGTCCCAAACAATTTTGTCACCGCGCCGCCGGCAAAGAAAAAGAGCGCCGCCGACAAGATAGCGGCCGTGGCGGCAATCGCGCTGGTCGCCGTCGCGCTGTTCCTGCTTGCTCCGACGTTAATTGGTATTTTGACCCAGCAGGACAACCCCGTAATCACGATTTTGCAGCCGCAGGGCCAGGAGCCAAGGACAGTGCCCCGCGAAGAGCTGGTTCAGCACGCGCTAGACCTGATAAACAAGGACAGGGCCGAATTTGGCATGCCCCCGGTGGAACTGAGCGCCAATCAGGCCGCGCAGGCTCACGCCGAGGACGTTTTCAATACGAAGCTGATATCTCACTGGATGACAAACGGGGAAAAGCCGTACATGACCTTTACCCGGTACGAAGGTAAGGGCAGTGTGCAACAGAACGTGGCCATAGCTGGCTTTAGCGCAGAGCAGTACGAAGAATGCCGCACCAACATTCTAATTGACTGTGAGAGGATAGAGCCGCTGTCCACCATCGAGGAGCTGGAATACGAGATGATGTACAAGGACAAGGAATGCTGCAACGACGGCCACAGGAACAACATTCTCAATCCGCGTCACACGCACGTGAGCATCGGGATCGTTTACGACCGATATTACGTCGCATTTGTAGAAAATTTCGAGAACAATTACGGACTCGATGTGTCTGTCAATGGCGGCCAGGTCAGGATCTCCGGCCAGCTCCTGGAAGGAGAGCTCGAGCAAATACGCATATACTACGACGAAAAGCCCACCAGGGCAATTTACGATCAGAACAAGCACCTGCTGTCATATTCTGCCGGCGAGCTTGCAGCGACAGTGGTCAAGCCGCTGCCGCCCGGCTACTACTACGAAACCCCGCAGGGCTACACCCTTGTACAGGCCAACAGGTGGGTGGAGGGCGATTCCGTCAACGTCATGTTCAACCTTGCGTCCGCGGTGGAACAAGACGGAGTCTACACGCTGTTTGCGGTAGTGAAGGACGGCGAAGAAACGTTTGACGCGACGTCGTATTCAATTTTTGTAGATTCACAAGACAGCTAGCAATTTAAAAAATATAGTCGTACAGCCAATCAATGAGCGCAGTCAGCGTAATCGTGTCGCCGAAAAAGACCGTTGCAGCAAGCGACAAGCTCGGCCTGTCGGCTCTTGATGTGTCCAAGTAGATGCTAAAGAACAGGGCCGGCTCTGTCGTGCTGGTTAACGGTCGTAAAAAACCGGTCGTGATAGTCACAGAGCGGGACCTTGTCAAGGTCTCTGCTCCAAACAAGCTTCCAGAGAACATGGCCGCAAAAAACATCATGTCGTCGCCTGTGGTGACCATCAAAGCGTACGGCTCTATTGAAACTGCCGCGGCGCTAATGGCAGAGCAGGATCAAGAGGCTTGTCGTGGTGGAGCAGAATGGGGCTCTGGCCGGAGTGCTGTTTACAAATGACATTGCAAGAAAGCTGATAGGGATACTTTCAGACGACTGTAATCGCTACGGCCACTTGAAGGCAGGGCTGGATCTAGCTTTCGCATCTGTTATGTCCTAGGAGGATGTAATTGACTCATAATGAGCGAGACTCCTGCAAGTTCGCCGCCACAGCCTACCGAGATTGTCCTTGACGGCTGGGGCGAGAGGTTCCTTGCGTGGCTGATCGACTTTATCATCGTATACGTAGTGCTATGGGCTATATTCACCGCATTTGCCATTCCCATCTGGTTCGATAGCGCGCCGGACAGGTGGCTCAGCAGGCTAGACGGCCCGCTAGGTTGGGCAGTCACGAGCCTGGTGTTCTTTGCCTACTGGATTTACTTTGAAACTACTACCAGCCAGTCACTTGGCAAGATGGCGCTCAAGATCAAGACTACTGACCTGGCAGGGAACAAGGTAGATGCCAGGAGCGCGGCCATACAGAGCTTTGGCAAGGCCTTCCTGTTGCCAATCGACGTGATCCTCGGGTGGATATTCACAAACGACAGGAGGCAGAGGATATTCAGCAAGGCCGGCAACAAGATCGTAATTAGAGTGAAAAGCGGTGAGCAGAACTATCGTTACACAAAAGGCTAATCATGACAGCACGGAGAGGTAGGCATTATCATGCAACGCCACCTTTGGCCAAATATTTCCGCGGTGCGCGCATATTGCTCGCCTACGCCGTTAGTCCATGCCGAAACTCGCAAATGCGAGTAATCATCATTGGTCAAATGCTCTATTTAAGATAGATGATAGTATTTTCTATCAAACATGTTAACTCAGTTAATGTCAGAAAGAAATAGTATAGGTCCTGAGATTGAGAGAGTTTTCGGCAATCGCAGAATAAATCGGCTTGGGCTTTTGGGCCTTTAGTTATCTATTGAATTAGGATCGCTGAATTTTGAAAAGCGACATTTTTCATCTATCTATTGGACTGCAAGGATCTTGCAATTTTGGTAGCTCTTCCAATGAAATGAACCCTTCAAGGTGGATCAGGGTATCGTTTTCATAGTCTTAATCTTGCAGGCATGGTAGATTTTGTAGTGATTTCAGAGGCATCTGGGAATCTAACTGTGCCTACAAAACCTGTTGCTGACGCTTCATTCCCCTATGCCAATCTGCCGTTCATGTCAACCAGCTGAGGATTGAGCGCCGGATTGCCTTCTATTATCGATTGATAGTGTCTCATTACCTTAGCAGTATCGTTCAAGGGGTCAGATTCGCCGTAATATGTGTGGTCATCAGACATTCTCAGCAGTAACTCCCCTGAGCTAATCCCTCCTCCCATTTCTTTCAGGCTGAATGTTCGGTTAGCATAAAAGATTTGGATGTTGGAAGCTTCTTCCTTCAGGCACTTGTATTCATAGCCCTGTGGAAGGTACGACGTAATCTTGAAAGGGAATTTGGTCTGCGAAAAGATCTGGTCAACGCAACGCCATCTCCTTTAGCTTGGGACTCCCATCATTAACCAGAAATGAAGACACGCCGCATCCTTCATGGAGCATCATTAGCAAAGCTCTGAAATTCAAAATCTTCATCCTACTATAGTATGACGAATAGTATACACTCTAGATTCGTATTTCTTGTTGCGTTCATATATAAATGCACACGATTAAATTCTTATAATGTATATAGTGTTTCTTTGTACAATGTTGCATAGCTAGATAATAATATAAGACATACTAGAATATATTTCATTTATAATATAATATTTAACACATTATTGAAGATTTTACGGAACTTAGGCGCAATTGAAACCTAGCGGCGTTTGGCAAATTCTAGTTTCAAGAATCGACCCATCCAAATTCCTACCCTCGCTACATATATGAAGAAGAAAGACGACCTTTTCACGATATTCATTTTCCTTTCTGTCATGGTTCTTGCGGCAAATCCTGTTTTTTCGCATGCTCGAGCCGGGGAAGGTATGGCCAACCAAACCAAAAAGTCCTCAACTGCCGGTGACGTAATAAGTGGAACATACATTAATCCACAAGGGGACCTCGAAATTCAATTTCCGTCTTGACGGAGCGGCATTAGATTGCTCGGCGTCGTAATGGTAAGCCCAGAAGGACTTGAAGCATGGAAACATCCAGTTTCAATGGAAGCGGCCATGATAATTGATGAACTTGACAGAGATATATTAGAACGAGCCGATGCCGCGGTCGAAGAATCATTCTCACAAAGTTTGGCAGAGAATAGCAATCTATCAACCGGTCGTTGTGAACAGCAGGCTTATTCTTACGTCATATTGAATGAGATGAAAGCAATCCAAGGGATAAGTGAATGCACCTCAAGCGACGGAGCATATTCAAAAACAAAAACCTATGCCATCATTACAGATGAAACAATGAACGTGATAGCATTTACCTCCAACTCGAGTGACAGTTACAGGGTACATGTGCCAGAATTTGACGGGTTCAAGATGATCCTGTACCTGTGCGGCGGGCACGACGGCGGGTTCAAGTACCTCATCATTGGGAGCAAGCTGAGGATTTCGAAGCGATGCAATCTCCACGCCCCGGAAATTTCATAGGATCAAGCTCCTGCCAGCTGTCAAGCAAGTAGAACAGTATTGAGTAGTTGCCAATGGAAAAGCCGCCGCGGAAGTGTTGGACCGTCGATATCACAGGCAGGCTGTTGCTGTTTTCCGCAAGCTCATTTAGCCTCTTGACTTCGTAGCCCCGGAGGCGCGGTATGCCGGCCTTTGCCTTACCCTGAATGAACCATTTTGAACTGCCGCGAGTGGCGACAAGGTCTGCCGGTCCCTGCTTGTCGGCGACAGCGCGCCGCCCCAACCCATAGACTTTAGGTAGAGCGCTACAACTTATGCCGCCTCTCGGCCAAACTTGCTCCGAGTACAAAGCAAGCCCCCGGCGCTACAATCGCATTTAGCTGTTTTTAGCCGCAATTTTTTACCCCAGGCTCAACAAGATACATATGTGACGGCAAAGGCGTACGTGCCTGTCGTCCATGGCTGCTTATTCTGCTATGAAGGTTGGACGGTGGGACTTGGCCAATCTTGTCAAGGACCCTTCCGGCGACGAATTTGTCCGCTATCTGAAATCAATTGAAGACCAGATTGTACAATTTGAGAGAAGCCGGCAGACCCTGCGCCCAGACATCTCACCTGCGGAATTTGAAAGCCTGATCCACGTCCTTGAAAGCATCTCTGAAAAGATTTCAATAGCAAGCGGCTACGCGCACCTGCGCTACTACGCCGACACGTCGTCAAACGAAGCGTCGGCCCTCGTGATCAGGATGGAAAAGCTGTCGTCAGACATTGGCAACAGGACGTTGTTTTTCGACCTCTGGTTCAAAAAGCATGTCGACGACGAAAACGCCCGCAGGCTGATTGGCACCGTCCCCAAGGTCTACCAGGAATACCTCCGGCACAAGCGGCTGGTCGCAAAATACGCGCTGAGCGAGCCGGAGGAAAAGATAATCAGCACCCTTGAAGTGACGGGCACGCGGGCGCTTGTCAAGATCTACGACAAGTTGACAAGCGCCTTTGAATTTACGATGAAGCTAAAGCGCGGCAGGAAAATTGTAGAGAAAAAGTTTGACAACAAGGATAAGCTGGTATCGCTTGTCAGGAGCCCCGACGGCACTGCGAGGAAAGCGGCATACAAGTCGTTGTTGGAGGTCTACAAAAAGATCCGGCCAGGAGATCTAGCTACTGTCGATAATGCC
>Ga0209431_10000381_pt1 | contig 36651 bp, 33 predicted proteins | sample RifCSP13_3_FD_184021 | JGI IMG/M metagenome (GOLD analysis project Ga0209431, IMG submission 184021) | Soil microbial communities from Rifle, Colorado - Rifle CSP2_sed 13_3 (SPAdes) (version 2) | ecosystem: Environmental > Terrestrial > Deep subsurface > Rock core/Sediment | place: Rifle... | reverse complement strand
CATGATGCTGGGTGCCAATGATGCCGCCATCATCATGTTCAACATTCCGTTGTTCTGACCGGCACTCTGGCTGGCCGCCCCCGCGGCCATACCGATAATCGCACCCCACATGGCTCGCTTCTTCGCTTGCTTTTCGTTGTAAAGGTCGACTCCCTGGGCAACAAGCACGTCATCTTTCCAATGTTCTTTCTCGACATGTGCGATCTCGTGGCCGAGCATGTAGGCTAGCTGAGCTTCATTATCAATCAATGAAAGATAGCCGGAAGAGATATAAACTGTGCCGGTGGAAAGCGAACGAGCTTCCGGGATCGGATTGAGCGTGATCCGAAACACGTAAAGATTTTTGGAACCAGCGGGCACGATAGATTGGCCGACACGATTGACGTAATCCTGCGCCAGCGGATTGTCATAGAGAGTGTCGTCGACTTTGAGCTTATCGCCAGTCCGGGTTATCTGCTCATCGCTGGCATCGCGGGTATTGACGAAATAGGCATATTCCGTTTGCTTGCGCTTTTCTGTGCTGTAGGCCTCTTCAACTCCCTCACGAAAGTCGGAGTCTTTTACCATCATCTCCTGACTGAATCTTTTTATCTTCTGGTACTCTTTTTCCTCTCTCGTGAGTTTGGGTTTGTCGTCCTTCTTCTTATCCTTCTTATCGTCGGCTTGTTGAGAGCCCTGTCCACGTACCATGACGGGCATCAGCGGTGAGATCAATAGCGACAGTGTGAAAAGGGTTGCGAACAACCTTCGTGTGATCATGGTTCCTCCCATTTTGTTAGCTCGGTGCTTTCGCTGGAATGACGCCCGCCATCATGGCGGGTTGAACTGCGGAATTGTTGGTTATCAGAGGATGCTTGCTGGCCACACCTCTTCCCGGATATTCAAGCTGGTGTGGACTCGGGCTCTCAGAGCGCCAGCGGAACAAGAAGCGGGGTTAAGCACGACCAGGATCGGAAAGCTTACCAATCCGACATTCGGATTGTGCGAATGGAAAGCGCTCCCCAAACCCACTTCCCATGAAACGTTGGGGAATCTATTCCGGTAGTGCATCCGGTGTCAAGGCCCTAAAATAGATTGACTTGTAATTGAATGGCCGACTTGCCAAATCGACCTGGAGCGTTATATGAAAGTCCGTACATGACAAAGAGAAACCATTTCGTCGCCGTGTTGGATCTTTTGCGGCGGGAATCTGAAGCCATAGCTCGCACCGCCACACGACTTAAGGAGTCACAGGTTGAGCGCGTAATCCATTTGCTTGCCGAATGCCCCGGTAAGATCGTAGTGCTGGGTGTGGGCAAGTCGGGAATAATTGCGCAAAAGATTGCCGCTACGATGACCAGCACCGGTACTTCCGCCCTGTACCTTAACCCCCTGGATGCTCTTCATGGCGGCATCGGAATTGTAAGTTCGGATGATGTGGTGGTCATATTGAGCAATAGTGGTGAGACCGATGAGATTCTCGAAATGCTGCCTTTTCTGAAGCAGCGTCAAGTCCCGATTGTGGCAATCATTGGCAATCTGAACTCCACGCTGGCGCGACGCGCGGATGCCCTGCTGGACGCCTCGGTGGAACAGGAAGCCTGTCCTCTTAATCTTGCACCTACCACGAGCACGACTGTGGCGCTGGCTATCGGAGATGCGCTGGCGATGACGCTCATGCAGGTGAAGGGACTCACGCTGAATGATTTTGCCGTCAATCATCCCGCCGGCCGCCTCGGCAAACGCTTGACCTTAAAGGTGGCCGATTTGATGCATAGCGAGGCAGAGAACCCAACCATCGATCTTGGTTCGCCCTGGGTCGAAGTAGTCAGGGCTATCAGCAATGGGGGGTTGGGGGCGGTGAACGTGGTTGATAACAATGGAAAGCTTGCGGGACTGATTACCGACGGTGATTTGCGACGGGCAATACAGCGACTGGATCACGCAGCGTTGGAGGGTCTTTGCTGCGAGGAATTCATGACGCGCAATCCTGTGGTCGCTGGTCCCGACCTGCTTGCCTATGACGCCTTACAACTGATGGAGGATCGACCTTCTCAGATATCAGTGCTTCCAGTGGTCAATGCCGAGGGAGTTTGTGTGGGCCTGCTTCGTCTGCACGACATAGTTCGCAGTGGATTGTAACGCAAACTGTTAGTTTGCGCGTGCACCAGTCCGCAAACTAATCCGCAAACTAACAGTTTGCGTTACAGGCACCCACGCTCGTCGCCGGCATGTCCACAATGTCCCAGGCCGATCGCACACGCAGAAGTTTCGACATGAGACCCGCGTGCATGATGTGGCCGCTACGCTCAGCCGTAACTCTGCCCAGAATCGGCATACCCAGCAGCGCCAGATCACCGACGATATCGAGGATTTTATGTCGGACAAATTCATCACTGAAGCGAAGGCCTGTGTCATTTAGCATGCCAGTGGGAGTAAGGACGATTGCGTTGTCGAGTGAACCACCGCGAATCAAGTTGGCCCGGCGGAGGGCTTCGATCTCCGCAGTGAACCCAAAAGTCCGAGCCGGCGCAATTTCGCGACTGAAGTTGCCATTGCTGAGAGGAATCTTAAGTTGCTGTTGTCCGATCATTGGATGAGGAAAGTCGATCATGCAGTCGATCTCATACGCGTCGGCAGGTTCCACGCTAAGGCGGCGATTGCCTTGTTCAAAAGAGACTTTTTCTCTGATTAGCAAAGCGCGGCGGGCCAGTGGTTGCTCGACAATGCCGGCCTGTTCAATCATCCCGGCAAATACCTCGGCCGAACCATCCAGAATCGGGATCTCTAAATTATCTACCTCGACAAAGACGTTATCGACGCCCAAGCCTCGCAAGGCCGAAAGCAGGTGCTCCACGGTGGAGAGCATCACTCCAGTGCGCATGAGCGTGGTTGCATAACCGCAATGAGCTACCGATTCGACCGTGGCCGGGATTTCGAAGCCGCTGAGATCGGTTCGTCTGAACACATATCCAGTATCGGGTGGGGCAGGTAGCAGGCGAACGTTGACCGGCACTGCCGTATGTAGCCCAACACCTTCAGTCGCAACGGCGGAACCCAATGTAGTTTGTTTAATCAAGCAGCTGTCCTTGGAGCAATGATCGTGCCAGCGGCAAAACGCATAAACCAAAGATGAGCTGTTGCTATTCTGCCACGTTAAGCTGAATTCGCTGCTGCAGGGAGGCAACATTTTGGGCACGGATCAACCTAAGTAACGGCCAAGCGATCGGCGAGGCAGAGCCAGCGCCGCACATCGGGCAGCATAGCCGTGAACCAAGGCGGTAGATTACGAAACCTGAGAGACTGTTGCAGTTGAGTGATTCATTTCAGTAATGAGCGTTCATTTGGCTTGTTTGACACTGCCAAAACCACTCTCTATGATCTAAAGACAGATGCCAACCAAGAGTCCTGCCACTGCTGGTAAACCAGTTGCACGGGTTTTTCTGATCGATTCGATGTCGCACATTTTTCGGGCATTCTATGCGCCGATGGCAAATCGCGCTGCTCCGCTCGCTAACTCGAAAGGTCAGGTTACTCAGGCCGTTTACATCTTTACCAACATGCTCCTCAAGCTCTTGCGTGAGGAAAAGCCCGACTATATTGCTGCCATATTCGAATCCGGCGAGAAAACCTTTCGACATGAAACCTTTGCTGATTACAAGGCAAATCGCCTGCAAATGCCCGACGATCTGGCGTCACAACTGCCGTACATTTTGCGTTTATGTGAGGTGCTTAATATACCGGTAATTAACGCCCCCGGCTTTGAGGCAGATGATGTAATCGGAACTCTGGCCGCAAAGGTTGCTGCAAAGGGTATGCAGGCTGTGATTGTCTCTAATGATAAGGACATGTGCCAGTTGGTACGTGACCCGCTAGTAGTCTGTATGCGTCAAAACTCACAGGTCGTGAAGCGGAAGGAATATGTCCCTCCTATCGAGTGGTGCGATGAGGCGTGGGTGGAGAAGAAGTTTGGAGTTCAGGCTGACAGGGTCGTGGATCTGTTGGGCTTGATGGGCGACTCGATCGACAACATCCCCGGTGCGCCGGGAATCGGCTCAAAAGGGGCAGTGCAGATCATTCAGCAGTTTGGTTCCGTGGAAAACGCGTTGGAGCATTGGCAGGACGTGAAGCACAAAACCTATCGCGAATCCTTGCGCGACAACGCTCCCTTGATTCGACAATCGCGAGAACTGGCGCGCATCAGAACCGACCTCGATGTTGAACTTCCCCTTGACGAATTGAAAGCCCAGTCGCCGGACCGCGCGGCGGCCTATGAGTTATTTAGCGAACTTGAGTTTTCAGCACTCACACGTGAGTTTGCGGATGCCGCCCGAACGCCCGCACGGTCTTCTTTGGCCCTAAATTATTCACTCATTCGCACCCCTGCTGAACTTGAGAATCTGGCTAAGCGTGTTTGGGAAGTTAAGAATATAGGCATTGCCGTTGCAGATTCGTTACCGGCCGGGTCGGGAGAGCAGCAATGTTCCTTTAGCTTCGACCGTGCTGCAGGGATTGCACTATCGGTCGGGCCGGGTGAGGCCGCATATATTGATCTGGAGCAATTTTCAGGCGGCTTATCAGCGGCAACTCCGCCGCTGCGTGAAGTCTGTGGAAGTGGATCAGTTGAAAAATGCGTTCACGACCTCAAGCGAACCGTTGGTTTGCTGGCACGTCTGGATATTCCGCTTGCGGGAGTCAAAGACGATACGATGCTCGCCGCTTACCTGCTGGATCCTAATCGCAGCAAATACGACTTAAGCGATCTCGCCCGAGAAGCAATCGACGTTGACGGAATTGGCGAACCGGTTGCCGGATGGACGGAGAACCAATGGCAAACGGCAGCCGCGGCAGACATTACCGGACGCACAACCAAGATACTCCACCAGCGGATCCTCGAAAAGAAACTCGAGACTATCTATTCAGAGGTGGAGTTGCCACTGGCGCCGCTGCTCTATCGAATGGAGCGCGCAGGATTGAAAGTTGATCCGTGTGTGCTTGCGGATCTTTCCAAATATCTGGGACAGGAATTGGAAAAACTGACGACTCAGATTTACTCCCTGGCTGGCCGCGAGTTCAACATTGGTTCACCGAAGCAAGTAGGCGAAGTCCTATCTGAGTTGGACATTGTGTCAGGGCGTAAGACCTCCACGGGTCGCATTTCGACGAGCAAAGCTGTTCTCGAGGAATTGGCGCAAACCTATGAACTACCGCGGCTGATTATTGACTACCGTGAACTCGACAAATTGAAGAGCGTCTACACTGATGCTCTGCCGCAACAGATTGCTGCCGACGGCAGAATTCATTGTCTGCTCAATCAGACCGTCGCGGCCACTGGACGTCTCTCGTCAAGCGATCCGAACCTGCAGAACATTCCTATTCGCAGTGAACTTGGACGCCGCATTCGCCGGGCGTTTGTAGCTGAAGAGGGGCACAAGATCATCTCTGCTGACTATTCACAACTTGAGCTCCGGTTGCTGGCCCACATTACTCAGGATTCGGTGATGCTCGAAGCTTTTCAAAAGGGCGAAGATATTCATGCGCGCACGGCTCGGCTGGTTTTTGGCGCCAAGACCGAGGGCGAGCTGAAGGAGGCGCGCCGCTTTGCCAAAATCGTGAATTTCGCCATTGCTTACGCCATCGAACCCTGGGGATTGTCGCAGCGCGTCGGCATCACACGTCAGGAAGCGCGGAAAGTCATAGACGACTACTACAACACTTATAAAGGAGTGCGGCGCTACATGGAGGAAGTGCCGCTCAAAGCCCGCGAGCATGGTTACGTTCGCTCGATCTATGGTCGGATCCGGCCGCTGCCGGGGATCAACGATCGCAACGCCAACATTCGGCGCGCGGCGGAGCGCGAGGCCATCAATATGCCAATTCAGGGTACAGCGAGCGACATCGTCAAGATCGCGATGCTCCATGTTGACGAGGAGTTTCGCAGGGTTGGTCTCGATGCTCAGATGTTAATGCAGGTGCATGACGAGCTGCTGGTCGAAGCGCCTCGAGAACAGGCGGAACAGGTGAAGAAAATTCTCAAGCGGGAGATGGAATCAGCGGTCACGCTCGACGTTCCGTTGGTAGTGGACGTCGGCGTCGGGGAAAACTGGATGGACGCCAAACCTTAGCTTGCCAATGGATCCTCGACTATAATGCCGCGTGGCTCGTACCCCATTGAATCCTCTCTAAAATAGCGGCAGGAAATGACCAAAAGAGAAGCAGAGAAGCCTTCTGAGGCCCACCGTCCGGAGAAGGACTCGACATCGAGCGGAGTCGAGGCGAGGACTATTGTCGGCGGGGACCAGCCCCAGAACGGAAAGACGTTTTCCACAGCCGCTAGTCAGAAGCAGCAGACTCGTGAGCAGAGGCCCGAACTGTCCTATCGTCGCGTGAAGGGAGAGGCGGAACGGCGGTTCGCCCCCGACGTTATTCGGGCCCGCGCTCGTGAGATTGCTCCCACAATTACACCTCTGGTTATTGGGTTCACTCTCTTACTCGGGCTGATCTTCTTACTTGGATACCTGAGTATGCGTCGCATGGACCAACTTAGCTTCACGGTAGCCGATCTCGAGCGCACGCACGCAGCCCGTCTGCGCCTGCTCCTGGAACTCCGCCTTGCTGCAACAAAACTGGATAACGAAGCCCGGGCTCGCGGAGAAGCAGAGGCAAGAAGGGGACTGAAGCCGCCGTTCGACTTTCGCCTGAGCGCGGCCCGCAGCGAACTAAACAGGTTGCTCCATGAATTGGAAAGGCCGCCGCTACTCGACGATCCATCCTGGAGTAAATTCCGTACCGATCTCCAGTCGTATGTAGAAGTGACACAAGATGCGCGCCGCTATTCATTGGAAGGCTTCTCAAAGTTTTCCGCGGTCAATGATGAGCTTAGTGGACTGCTAACGGCCTCAGGGCAGGAACAGGAACAGATCATTGAACAAAGTGAACTGCTGGAACGAGAGGCGGCACGCTCCATTCGCTTCTGGAGGTTAATGGCTCTACTGGTAGGCGCCGTTGTGGCTGTGGGCACGATGTGGGAAGTGCAGCGCCGCTTTACTCAAATGCGTATCAGTATGTCTGAGGCCCGCCGCGAACGGGTATTTACCAACCAGCTTCTCGAAGGAATGGTCAGTGCTGTGGCAGCAATCGATCAGGATGATCGGATTCGTAGCGCCAACGCCGCGTTTTTTCAGATCTTTCCGGGAGCTAGCATCGGCGCCTCGTTACATGAGAAGTTTGCTCCTGACGATGCGATGAAGATGCTTGCGGCCGCAACGGCTTCGCGGGTGGACACGGCAACCTACCATGGCCGGTGGGTATATAGGGCTGGTGACAACGGAGTTGAAAAGACGCTTGATGTCTATTCCTCGCCGTTGTCTATCGATAGCGAGCATGGCCAGGTCTTGATGTTGGTTGACGCCACTGAAGCCGCTGAAGCAGAACGCGGCCTAAGGAGGACAGAGTCGCTTGCGGCGGTTGGACGGGCGACAACACAAGTGGCCCATGAAATACGAAATCCACTGGGCAGCATTCGCCTGGGTGTGTCTATGCTGCGCGACAATATTGTCGACCCCGACGCACTGCAGACCATTGAATTGGTCGAACGCGGCATCAAGCATCTGAACAAACTGGTCGTCGATGTCACTCAGTTTTCACGCCAGAAGGCCCTGGATCGTTCCGACGTAGAGCTACACGAACTGATTGACCGCAGTCTGGATCTGGTGGCGGATCGAATCAAAGAGAAGCGTACTCCTGTTGAGAAGAACTTTAAGCATCAAAGATTAGTGGGCCGCTGGGACGCTGACCAGCTGCGGCAGGTCTTCGTTAACCTGATCGCAAATGCCATTGATGCGAGCGCGGAAAGTTCGGCAATAACCATTGCTACGCTTACCCACAATCCCAACGGAGTCAATGGCGGGGCAAAAACGTTTGCACAGGTGATAATTGCGGATAAAGGCAAGGGTATTGATGAGCCGGACCTGGAGCGCATTTTTGAACCGTTCTTCTCCACCAAGAAACGCGGTACGGGACTCGGGCTGGCCATCGTCAAGCAGATAGTGGAGCAACACGGCGGCACCATTAAGGTTCAGAGCGAACCAGGCAGAGGCACGCGGTTCATAATTGATCTGCCGTTATGAAAGAATCCGAGGTCAGAGCCAATGGTCCGTAGTCAGTGGTCCGTGGTCAGTTGTCCGTCCGTGGTCAGTAGTCAGGCAAGTCAGATTATCTTCAGGTGAGGAAGGGATGCTTGCCCCCGCCTGTCGGATAGCTATTCAAGCTAGAAGAGGAATCCAACTCAGCGAATATTAATCTCTAATCGTATTAAACGCTTTTTCCGCTGCCTCCACTGTCATATCAATTATCTTCTCTGTATGAGCGGCACTCACGAATGCCGCTTCGAATTGAGAAGGCGCAAGATAGACTCCTTCATCGAGGATTGCATGAAAGAATCTCGCATACTGTTCCCGGTCGCAGTTATTTGCTGTGGTCCAATCCGTCACGGGTTCAGCAGCGAAAAAGGTGGTCCACATTGAGCCCACTCTGTTGGTGCTAGTTTTGATTCTGGCAGTCTTGGCTGCAGCAGAAAAGCCAGCGCATAGCCTGGCAGACGAGCGTTCGAGATTCTCGTACACCAAACTATCCCGCAGTCGCCGTAGCGTTACGATCCCGGCAGCCATTGCCAGAGGATTTCCGGAAAGTGTGCCAGCTTGATATACGGGTCCTGCGGGTGCGATATTTCGCATCAATTCGCGGCTGCCACCGTATGCGCCGACAGGCAGGCCGCCCCCAATAATCTTTCCTAGGGTAGTTATGTCGGGTGTAACACCAAAGAGTTGTTGAGCGCCGCCACGAGCGACGCGAAAGCCAGTCATGACTTCATCGAAAATCAACAGTGCCCCATGGCGGTTCGTTATTTCCCTCACAGCTTGCAGATAACCCTCGCGAGGGGGGACACAGCCCATGTTGCCGACAACTGGCTCTATGATCACTGCAGCAATGTCAGGATGCCTTTTGAAAATCTCTCCGACTGATTCCGGATCATTAAACGGAGCGGTCAGCGTGTTTTGAGCGAGGGAGGTCGGAACTCCGGGGCTATCCGGCAGGCCAAGAGTAGCAACACCGGAACCTGCCTTCACAAGCAAGCTGTCGGCATGCCCGTGATAGCAACCCGCAAATTTCAGTAGCTTTTCTCGTCCAGTTACGCCACGAGCCAAACGGATGGCCGCCATCGTAGCCTCAGTGCCACTGTTAACCAAACGCACCATTTCGATTGACGGTACCGCATCAATGATCTCTTCTGCGAGCTGGATCTCAAGTTCATTTGGCGCCCCATAGCTGGTTCCTCGGCCAGCAGCTTCCTGAATTGCTTTGGTTACCTCGGGGTCGGCATGGCCGAGAAGCATCGGCCCCCAGGAGCCTACGTAGTCGATGTAGGTCCGGCCATCAACATCTGTCATTGTGGCGCCACTAGCGCTCTCTATGAAAAGTGGCGTGCCGCCGACTCCCTTAAACGCTCGTACAGGAGAATTGACCCCTCCGGGCATCAGTTCAACGGCCCGAGCGAATAGTTTTTCAGAACTTTGGTATTGGGGTCTTGATGGAGAACTCATTGTCGTAAGAGGATAGCAACAGGATATGAGTTCAGCTAGTCAAGCCAGCAGTTATGGGTGAGATGGGGGGCCGCCTTCTCAGTTGAGTTTAGTTTCGTGACTTGATTACTAATCAAACTGGCGGGTGCAAGCAGCCCTTTCTTTCTGACTCTGAGATTATCTGACTTGAGCTGCTGTTACTTTAGCTTGAAAGGCTACCAGACTGGGCGGGTGCAGGCTTAAATCCTTTCAACACCTTCCTTCGGTTCTACCGTGATGCTGCGGAAGGTGGAAAGACGCACCAAGCCGGGCGCAGCGGCCTTTGGTTTGGTGACAAACTTGCGCTGCGTGTAATGCACTACCACCTTCGCGTCCTTATTCGCCTGACTGAACTTGCCAGCCAGTTGTGCAGCCTCCACCAGAGTGCGCCATGGTATCTCCTTGCGACCAGGATTGCGTACGATCACGTGTGAACCTGGGTAATCACCGGCGTGCAGCCAGAGATCGTTCCCACGCGCCAAATGAAAAGTGAGACGGTCGTTATCGCGCGCGCGCCGACCCACCTGTATTTCGTAGCCATCCGACGAACGATAACGACGAACACCAGGAAGTGCTTCTTTTTGTCGCGACTGACGACCACTAACCGGCCGTTTGATCGGGGCAATTGCGGCAAGTGCAGCCACAGCTGTCTCATCTCCAGACTGGATCGCTTTGTCAACTTTAACCTGCTCCTCCTTAAACTGAAGCAATTCGCGGTCTAACTCCCTTAACCTTGCGTGGATCTGTTCTGCCGCCCGTTTTGATTTCGTGTAGCGGGCAAAGTATCGAGCGGCCTCTTCTTGCAGAGACGACTTCTCATCAACTTCGATCTCAATGATCGGCTCAGATTCAGCATAGTAGTCTTTAAGACGGACTCGATTACCCTGTCGCTCAGCACTCGCAATGTTGGCGAGTAGCAGATCGCCAAGACGCTTGTGTTCGCTCGGCTTCCCGTGCGCAGCGAGATCGCGCTCCAGCTTCTCGCGTAACCTGACACGTTGGCGGATTTGCCTGCGCAGGTGGTCTGTAAGCGTTTTGGCCTGTGCTCGAAAACGTTCTTTGACTTCAAGTTGGGTGTAGTAATTATCTGCGGCTGCGGAAATCGTAGGAAAACCATCCTGCTTGAGTGGCAGCTCCTCAGTAGGTTTTGCCGCTCTCGAGGTGGGAGGATGATAAAAATTTCCTTCTCGCTGACCGTCTGGCAAATCCTCAGAAGGACAAGCCTGCAGTGAACGAAGAACGTGCGTCACTCTCCCTTCAGAATCCAGAATGAACAGGTTAGCTGAGCGTCCAGTGAGCTGGATGACTAGAGTCTGCAGGTGAGTCTCACCAGTTACATCGTAGCTTTGAAAAGAGAGCCGAACTATGCGATCCCCCGGGTCCTTGGTTATTGACACGAGCTTGCCGCGGCCGAGCGCGGCGACTAATGCCTGTGCGAAACGGCTTAAGGGAAGCGATTGCTTCTCGAGTACTTTTGCTCCCCTAATGATCAGGTGAAGTCGTGGTCGTTTCGGATCGACGTTAATGAGAAGATATGGGCCTTTACGCAGACCGAAATCTATAGCGAGCGAAAGTGGTGTGAGTTGAAAGACTTTGCCGGCAGAACGACCCTTCAAGGTGTCGCCGATTTCCCTGACGATCGCTTTTATCGTGTCGTCGTGCAATGGCGATCACAGCCGGCTTTAGGTCTGTTCCTCAAAGTAAAAGCCCCGCCCTTCGCGACGGAGCAGGGAAGCGAAATATCCTTTAGAACCGGCCAAACTTAGTGACGAAGCTCTATGCGCGGACGACTGCGGTGCCTGTGAATCGATCGTGAGCCGGTCGTCTTTCGGAATCAGCGACGGCATAGATGAGCGCTATTCCGACGGAAAGCAATGAGGCCAGGTAAAGCAGCGCGCGGCCGGCGGATTGGTTACCCGTAGGAATCAAGCCGGTGCGAGCATCAATTACCCGCAGCGACAGCAGTTTCATGCCGGCCGTGCGTCCAGTCAGGGCTGTGGCGATTGTCAGGTACAAGAAGCCAACTAATAGAACTACGAAAATATACATCCCTATAACCATTGGAGCGCGCCAGTTGGCTGTTAATAAGTATAGGGCTCCGACAAACGGTGACGCGAAAGAACCTATTACTACCAAATCGACGAAAGCACTGAGAATGCGGCGAAACCCCGAGGCTTTCTGCCTTGAAGAGTTCTGAAATGGAACCGTCTGGGCAATCGAATCCAGATAGTTAAGGGCGGGATGGTTGAGATCGTCGCCAATGAGTCGTTTCGGACGTACGGGTTGTTCCCGCTTTTCGGGCTCGTTAGCGATGACAGCGGGAGCCACCCGCTTTTCAAGCTCCTTAGCGATTACAGCAGGAACCACCCGCTTTTCAGGCTCCTTGGCGATGGCAGCAGGAACCACAATAAGATTATGCGGTTTTTCCGTCGTTGATCTCTGCTCAAGCGGTGCAGCTTCCGTTTCCTCAGCAGCGGGGACAGGTACTTCTTCCGGGATCACCTCTGCCGCTGGGACGGCCTGACCCCGTGGTACGACCTCGCGGGCGCTTGGGACCGTCGCCTTTGGATTATTACTGGTGGCTGGTATCGTTTTAGCTTCTGCTGTTTTATGGGCGCGGTCGATGCGTCGCAGTGCAGCAGCGACAATCGGATTCAACTCCGGCGTCTCGGGCGACTCTAACAGTGCCAACTGCGGCGCTCGCTTTGAACCATTCCTTCTCTCTTTAAGCCTGGACTTCTTCTTTGCGAGAGCAGCTTCGCGGGTTCGTTGCTCCTGAATTTGGCGCACTCGGTCGCTTAACTCTTTGCGCCATTGAGGCACAGTACTCTTCGTTGCTGCTGGAAACTGAATCAAGCTGGACCACTCTTTGAGAGCCTCTTCACTGGAATTTTCCAGAGCAAGCTCTTGGAGCTCGGTTGTTTCGGAGAGCTGATTTTCTAAAGGATACGAGTGGATTTCTGACTTCGCGGCATCGTTTACGGCTCCGGTCTGACACTCAGTACATTTCGCCGAACTGCCGTCATAGGTCGCACCGCACGAGGGACATCGCATAGCAAAAGTGCCTCCGACGGAGATCACCTGATATACAAGTTGCGAACGGGATCAAACAACCAAAAGGCGCGCTGGCAGCGCAATCTTCGGGATACTATCAGGGATTACTTTAAGTGGTCAATTAGAAAATGTACAAGGAATTGAACTTGCCGGGGTGACAGCCTGTCTCACTCTTTGTAAGAACAAGCTGTGGATAACTAATCCTTGTTTTTCACGGTTGTCGCAGGCAAGGATTTTGCCCAAACCCTCTTCTAAGAGTTCGGCGGCGGCGCGTGTCTAAGAAGGTTTCTTCTTTAAAGAGGAGTGCGGCCGGCGAAACCGGCGTCCACATCATGCCACCATTCCAAATGGTCGCCTTCACCCATCTGCCAGCACAGCAGCACCACGCGTCCATCGCGAAGAGATGGAAAGTCAACTAGTCCGCGTTCGAAATCCTTCAGCTGAACACCTAAAGCTTCCAGCTCACCCGTGGTAGCCACCAATTGCATTATGAGCACCGCATAAGTGCTACCGTCAGCCAGACCTCCTCCCCCCTCTTCCGCTGCCTGGGCCGCGAGTTTGGCATCTTCTTTATAGGAGAAGACTTTTCGGTGGGCCCGCTGAATTCTGCGCAGGAGCTTACGTACCTCCGGCAGCAGCGCGTTAGCCTCTTCCACGGTGAAAACCTTCATAAGTATCAGACGTTTATTCGCAGCGACGCGGAATCACTGGCCAGCTACTGTTCGTCTGTGACGCGGATAAATTCGCTCTGTGCCTCAAACTGCGCTGTTTCCTCCTCGAGCGAGGATTCAATTACAACCCGCATCGCCGATTCAAACACTTCGGGAGGCCCGCCCGGCGAAATCTGAATGTCTTCGCCCAAATATTGTGATGGTAGCGGTTCGTGCAAGTCACGCTCATCATAGCGCTGGCCATGCGAGACTTCCTTGCGTACCTTTTCCGCTATTTCACCCAAATCGATGAAGAAATCTGCTACGTCGATCAGTTTCGGAGCAGTGTTGGAACGAAAGCCTGCCACTTCCACTCGACAACCCTTGTACGCAACAGCATTCACTGCATAGACAAAGTCTTCGTCACCCGAAACCAATACAGCGGTATCGTAGCGGCCGGCCAGCGAGAGCATATCGACAGCGATTTCCACGTCGAGGTTGGCTTTTCGAGTGCCGTCATAGAAAGTCTTCAACTCTTTCTGCACTACGCGAAAACCATTGCGCCTCATCCACAAGAGAAAACCCTGTTGTCGTTCTGCCCCTATGTCAACGCCGGTATAGAAGAAGGCTCTCAACAGTCGTCCGTCACCGAGTAACACGCGGAGCAGTTTATTGTAATCAATGTCGATATTGTGAAAGCGGGCCGCATGGAAAAGGTTGTTCCCATCTATGAATACTGCGACTCGTCCACGATGCCCCAGTTGCCAGGAAATATTGTTTGTGGGATCGAAGTTATTCATGGAAACCGCACTCCAAATATGTTTGTTTTATTCGTTTCCTAGGATGCTTTTTTGTTGCTCATTGGTCAAGTTTGAAGCGATGTAGGGAGCTACCTAAAAAGATCCGTCTATTAAACGGGAACAATGATCTCGCTATTCACTGCATCGATGTACACAGTCTGAATCGGAGCTTGAAGGAGCTTGATCTCATACGCCAAACGCACTTCGAGCGAATTGCCGGCCTTGGCTAGTGTTACATATACGACGAGTTCCGGAGCCCCAGATTGTGTGGTGCTGGAAGGTCTAAACGTTTGTTGCATACCGCTCTGGTCGGTGTAAGTTATACCATTGGACTGAACGAGCTTTAGAGCATCTTCGGCTGTTATCTGCGGCGTAACGTTGGCGAGCGAAGCTTGCAGCCGCTCTGCATCGGGAAGACAACTGCTGGAAAGGTTAACGAGCCTGCGCTCGGAATTGAAGCGGATCTGTAACTTGCCATAACGACCGCGCAGCGGGTAACGGAACGGGCGTTGCTCGTAGTCGGCTAGTTTAATCCCATCTGGTTGGTCGGTGCGTTGAATCAACGAGAGCTGAGTGGGGTTCGCGCCAATTAGGCTGCGCCAATCTCTCAGGAAACGCCGAAGCGATTCCCTGACTTCCTCCTCGTTCATCGTTGGTCCAGCTCCAACTTTTGGAAGGTACACGGCAGTCTGGTTTTGCGGCAGTCTTTCGATGGTCGCTGTAACGGGCTGAAGGCTGATTTGTGACTGGGCAGTAACGGTTGTCCGAAGTAGCTGATTCGCTGCGACAAGAGCGGCTTCGTGACGTTGGCTGTCTTCCGCAAATAGCAGGGGATATGGCTGCGGGTTTACCCGTGGACCAGCAACCTCAGTTGGCTGCAAAGCCGCACAGGCACTGGCGGCGAATGTAGCCGCAAGAAGCAGGAGCGCCAACAGTACATTTTTGCCCCGCAGGTCCACTATAAATCGTCCGGTTTGCACAAAGTTGCAGCTAAAATGAAGTTTGCCCGACGCGTGGGTATAATTCAAATTCTTGGAGGACCTGTTGCCTAAAGATAACGAAAGCATTCCACTGTTCGAAGATGGCCCAGTAGGACCTTCGGAGCCTCCTGGCTATGCGCCGGGCGAAATGGTGCGCTGCGAGACCTGTTTGCGCGCCAATCCTCCGACCCGAGTGAACTGCCTTTACTGCGGCGCAGTTCTGCCGGTTAACGAAAACTACCTTCATCTCCAACAGCCAACTCTCCGGCCGCTGGAAAAATGGGAACAAGGGTACAACATCATATTGAAGCCGGTTGCAGCAGAGACCTTGCCCGGGAACACTCTGACTGAGGCAGCAAAACTGCTGAAGTCCAGCTCCGAAAGTCTATCGCGATTGGTTTCTTTTCAAATGGCCATGCCGCTTTGTCGAGCCGCTTCATTCGACGAGGCTTCGTTGATTCAACGGCGTCTGCAAGACCTCCAGCTCGAGACGCACATCGTGACGGATAAGGAATTGGAAATGGAGAAGCCGGTAATCCGAATCCGCGCTGCCCAGATCGGCGACTCGGGGATGATGCTTACTCAGGCAGGAGGGTCAAAAGGTTTATGGTTGCCGTGGGACGACATACGGCTGTTGGCTAGTGGGCAACTGGTAATGAAAGAGGTTGAGACGAGAGACCAAAAGAAGGCTCGAGGGGAAGGACAGCTTTTGGAAGCGACCGAAACGTTTACGGATGAGGCTGCAATTGACATTTACGGAAGCGACACGGAAAGTTATCGAATCGCAGCAAACAATTTCGACTTCTCCTGTTTGGGAGAGCAGAAAGGATTGCTGGCCAGCAACAATTTTCTGACACTGATCAACCTCCTCAGGGCGCGGGCGCCACATGCCGTCTACGATGACTCGTACAAGTTGGTCAGACAAGTACTTGAAGTAGCTTGGCCCTCAGAACAGCAGACGATGTCGCGCGGCTGGCGTCGCGAGTTTCCTGGCAAATACAGTATTGGATCCGTGACGGCAGCTAGCAATGAGGTTCAGTTTACCCGTTACACGCGACTGCTCTACCATCTAAAGCCAGGTGAAGAGAGAACGGTCACTCAATGCGATGAAGAAAACTAAAGCCTTGCCGTTTCGGGGATCGCCAAAAGCGGACGGAGCCCTCCAGCGCCAGGATGTCAAACCGCTACCGGTGAAGGCTGGCAGCGATCAGATCTATGGACTAATTCCTGTATTGGAAGCTCTTCGAGCCGGCCGACGGCAGTTGGAACAGATCACTGTGGCGGAGGGCGCCCGGCATGAGCGTATGCGAGAATTGCTAGAGAAGGCGAGGCAGGCTCGCGTTCCTGTCCATCGTGTCCCGAGAAGTGTTCTCGCTCGAAGTGCGGGATCGGCGCATACGCAGGGCGTTGTAGCTCGAATCTCCGCCGCCCGCTACCGGGAAGCGGAAGAATTACTGGATCAGGCCGTAGCAAAGATGAGTCAGGGCTCAACTCCTATCATTCTTGCCCTCGACGGTCTGGAGGATCCCCACAATTTCGGCGCAATATTGCGCACTGCCGAGTGCGCTGGCGTTGATGCCGTCTTTGTCCCTGAACGGCGCGCGGTCGGATTGACGGAGACTGTTGCCAAAGCCGCCGCGGGCGCCGTTGAGTACATGGCTGTAGCGAGGGTTCCGAACTTCGTCCGTTTGATAGAGCAATTGAAAGAACGTAACATCTGGGTGGTGGGAGGCGCCGCCGACGGAGCAGTGAATTACACTGGCTGGGATTGGACGCTGCCGACCGCAGTGTTTCTCGGAAGCGAAGGGGAAGGACTTCATCGGCTGGTGAGGGAACGCTGCGATGCCTTATTGCGTATTCCTGTTGTCGGACATCTAGACTCACTGAATGTGTCGGTGGCTGCGGGCGTCTTTCTCTATGAGGCGTTGCGCCAACGATCGTAGTTGCCTGGAAAGCTAGAACCGCCGTCGATCGTTAACAACCGGAGGTAAAAGATGTTCTGTCCAAAATGTGCCAGCCAGAACCTGGAGGGTGCGAGCTTCTGCCGAGTGTGTGGTGCCAACATCAGCCTGGTCCCCCAGGCCCTGAACGGCCAACTTCCTGTAGCGACCGGCGAAACCGATGCCGGCTGCGGTGTAGGCGTGCGCCGCCGTCGTGGCAAGGAGCCGACCATAGATCAAGCGGTCCGGCATGTCTTTATGGGGATCGCTTTTCTATTGGTGGCCGTTGCGCTCTCATTTTCAATCGGGAGGGGTTGGTGGTTCTGGATGTTGATACCGGCCTTCTCAATGATGGGGACTGGTGTGGCGCAATATATTCGGTTCCGCGAGCAGGAAAAGCGAGGCTTCCGCACCGGCCCGTTCCAAGCGGCGATTCAGCCGCCGCCCCGTGTCAGTGCCCTTCCTGAACGTAATACTGGCGAACTTGTGCAGCCGCCCAGCGTTACCGAGGGCACAACCCGCCATCTCGGATCCGAAGCCCGCACGCGGCATCTGGATGCTTCCAGCGATTACCAAAGGTAGCCGAGTGGCGCAATCTCACCATGGATGATTCATGCCGGTCGGTGAATATTCCGTGGCTCGTATAGTCGCCACAGCTTAGTTAATGGATTCCAAGAAAGCGCGCATCTGTGTTCCGGTTTGCGAGCGAAGCATTGCGCAAACCCAGATGGCGGTTGATAGAGCGGCAAGCGTCGGCGATTTTATTGAATTACGATTAGACTGCCTTGCTCCGTCTGAGCTTGACGGCAACTTGGACAGCATCGAACGGCTGCTTGCAAGCGGAGGCCATTTCGTCATTACTTTTCGACCAACGGAACAGGGCGGGCTTCGTGAGTTGGATGTTTCGTCTCGGGTAAGATTCTGGCTGTTGAATTCTCATTCGAAGGCTGAGTTTCTCGATCTCGAACTTGATCTCTGCACAAATCCGGCATTGTTCAATTGGAGCGAATTACCTGACTGGAAGCGGGTGATATGCTCTCATCACGACTTCGTCCGGGTGCCTCACGATCTGCAGGATATCTATCAGCAAATGACCGCAACGCCGGCGCATGTCTTGAAAATCGCTGTGCGGGCAGATGACGTCGTTGACTGCCTACCACTTTTCAGCTTGCTTGAGCGTGCGCGTTCCGAAGGTCGGGAGATGATTGCCATTGCGATGGGCAACGCCGGTTTATTGACGCGCATTCTCGGTCCAACGCGCGGTGCGTTCTTAACGTATGGTGCTCTCGATGGTCTTCATGCTACAGCCCCAGGTCAGGTTACAGCACGCGAACTCAGGCAGACCTATCGTTTAGATACCCTCAATCGAGAAACTAACGTTACCGGCCTGGTTGGGCTTCCAGTTTCACATTCTGTTTCACCGCATATGCATAATGCAGCATTTGCAACAACAGGTTTTGATGGTGTGTACGTTCCTCTGGAGGTCCATGATCTGGGTGCGTTCTTTCGACGGATGGTTAACCTTCGAACGCGGGAACTCGACTGGAACTTGCGCGGCCTCAGTATTACTTCACCATACAAAAGGGCTGTCATGAGTTATCTTGATTCGATTGAGCCAGTTGCGGCAGAAATTGGAGCAGTCAACACCGTTCTGATTGACAGTGGTGGATTGCGAGGCTTCAATTTTGATGCAGACGCACTCGCTCACTCGCTTGCTGAGCGATTAGGCGAGCTGCGGGCATTGAGTTGTGCGGTAATTGGAACTGGCGGCATGGCCCACGCAGCGGTTTATGCGCTTACCAAACAGGAGGCCAAAGTTACGGTCTACGCCAGGGATGTCGTCAAAGCGCGCGCGCTGGCCAAGAAATTTGACAGCGCCTGGGCGCGCCTTGAATCGGCAGATTTCGGCAACTTCGATGTAGTAATAAATGGGACGCCGCTCGGAACAACCGGTCCATTGCAGGAAGTGACTCCGGCTACGGCAGCGCAGCTCGATGGTGCCCGTTTGGCTTACGATCTGGTTTACAATCCTTGCGAGACGCGTTTTATTCGCGAGGCCGAAGCTGCTGGATGCCAAACGCTGGGTGGTTTGTCCATGCTGATTTATCAGGCTTGTGCGCAATTTCTCCTCTGGACGGGAAGGGAGCCACCCGTGGTAGCAATGCAGGCTGCGGCTCTTGATGCTCTTAGGATGGAATAGCGAATGGAGATTGCGAATTGCGGATTGCGAATTGCGGATTGCGAATTGCGAATTGCGAATTGCGAATTGCGAATTGCGGAGGTTGCATGAGTAGGAAGGCAGAGAAATCACATTTAATTTGCTGGCTCCTGGTAAATGGCACTGTCCATCCTCGATTTTCAATTCGCAATCCGCAATCCGCAATCCGCAATTCACCTAGTCATGCTTGAACGTTATAGTCGACAAGTTCTGTTCGAGGGAATTGGCAAGGAAGGCCAACAACTCCTCCTCAAATCGCGCGTCGCAATTATCGGATGTGGAGCGCTCGGATCAGCCCAGGCGGAGTCATTAGCTCGAGCTGGCATAGGGCAAATTCGTATCGTCGATCGCGATTTCGTAGAGGTATCAAACCTCCAGAGACAAACAATGTTCACTGAGCATGATGCTCACGAACGCCTCCCCAAAGCAATCGCCGCTGCGAACCATATTAGAGAAATAAATGCCGAGATTGAGACTGAACCCGAGATAGCTGATGTTAACCAGTCAAATATCGAGCGGTTGATTATGGACTGTGAAGTCGTTCTCGATGGTACAGACAATTTCGCGACTCGCTATCTGCTCAATGACGCTTGCGTGAAGCATGAGATCAATTGGATATATGGAGCTGCCGTTGGTTCTTATGGAGTGTCGATGACCATCAGGCCGCATCTGACTCCTTGCCTGCGTTGCGTTTTTGAGGAGGCGCCACCCGCTGCAAGCGCTCCCACTTGCGATACGTCTGGCGTAATCATGCCGATAATAAATGTAGTGGCGGCGATTCAAGTAAGCGAGACACTTAAATTACTTACCGGCCATACTGAAGATCTGCACCAGTCCCTCATGCAGTTTGACGTCTGGCGGAACGAGTGGCGGAAAATCAACCCCGGCAAACCGCTGCCTGAATGCCCCACGTGCGGACTGAGTCGTTATGACAGTTTGCACGGTTCAACCGGAGAACTCGCTGCCGTGTTATGCGGCCGGAATGCGGTGCAGGTCTCGCCCCCAGAATCCACGCGGCTCGACTTTCAGCAACTCGCTGGCAGATTACAAGGGGCAGGCGAGGTTAAGTTCAATGATTATTTGCTTAGGTTTTCTACGGGCGAATATGAGCTGACAGTATTTAAGGACGCACGATCGATTATTCGTGGCACAAACGAATTGACCGTCGCCCGTTCATTGTACGCCAAATACATTGGTATGTAGGCGCGGCACTCCGTGGGCGCCCCATTCGAGAAATCGCTTCATTGGATCAAAGGGGCGGCCATGGAGTGCCGCCCCTACAGAAGAACATATGCAACTGAACAAAACCAAACACACTATCTCTATTCTGCTGCTTGCTTTTTCTTTCATTTGCTCTAGTGACATCGTTCACGCTGGCCAGCCAGTCATTTGGGAGACGAGCAGTCGCACTGAGTTGCTCAAAGGCGACGCTCGCGGAGTTTCAATCAGCGATACGGGAATTTTGATGCTCGCTCCGAGTCTCAATGAGATATTCAATACAGAGCAAGCCTATATTTGGTCCAGCGCGATGGACAATCAGGGCAACGTTTATTTGGGCACCGGGCATGATGGCAAGCTTTATCGCGTTTCCGCCGAAGGCCGCGGTGCTTTACTTTACGATGCCCCAGAGCTTGATGTAACTGCTCTTGCCGTCGGTTCGGATGGGATCGTATACGCAGGCACTTCACCAGACGGCAAGGTTTATCGGATTGGTAAGGACGGGCGTGCCGAAAGTTACTTCGATCCGGGTGACAAGTACATTTGGTCGCTCGCGGTATTGAAGGACGGGGCGCTCGCGGTTGGCACCGGCGATAATGGCAAGCTCTATCGCGTTCGAGCGGCGGGTGCTCAACCCGAGCAGTCGCTCTTAATTAACACCAACCAAACCCACGTCATCTCGCTTGCCGTAAGCGCTCAGGGAGACCTGATCGCCGGGACAGATCCGGGTGGACTGGTGTTGCGGATATCACCCGAAGGCAAGGCATTTGCTCTTTTTGATGCGCAGTTGCGTGAGATTCATGCCCTGGCGCCAGCTGCCGATGGCTCGATTTATGTCCTTGCACTGAGCGACGCTGTTTCAGGCGTACGACAGCAAACACCTTCGCCGCAACCGCCGCAACCTTCCGAGTCGCCATCGGCCCCGACTGCTACGGTCACCATTACCGCCCTCGACGAAACTGGCAATCCCATTCAAGCGCCGGCGCAACAACAGCGAAGCCGGACAGACGTTTCAAATGCTCGCAGCGTTGTGTTCAGGATCTTGCCGGACGGTGCAGCTGACGTCGTCTGGAGTTCGCCCACTGTTACGGCGTTTGCAATCTCACCTGCATTACAGCCCGGCTCGGTACTCATAGGCACGGCTGACAAAGGCCGAGTCTATTCAGTGACAGACGATGGTCGAGACACGTTGCTGCTGCAGACTACCGAAGGACAGATCGCTTCCTTCCTGCTCCGAAGTGGCCAGGTTTATGCGGCGGCGAGTAATCAGGGAAAACTCTTTCGGTTTGGCACTGCCCTGGTGGCTGATGGTTCCTATGAGTCGCCCGTTCGCGACGCGAAACTGATTGCCAATTGGGGTCGCCTCTGGTGGCGTGGGTCAGGCAACGTCGAAGTACAAACGCGAACAGGGAATGGACAGCGACCCGACAGCACCTGGAGCGAATGGAGCGCGATCTACCGTGATCCGAATGGTAATCAGATTTCCAGTCCTCGGGCTCGCTTCATTCAGTGGCGAGCTACATTAAGATCCCCTGGAGCAGGGAATCAAACATGGATCGAAGACGTTAGTGTTGCTTATCTCCCGCGTAATGTGGCTCCCGAGGTTTTGTCAATCACTGCGCTTCCAATTGGTGTAGGGCTGCAACAGGTCGTGCAAATGCAGATCGATCCTAACGTCGAATCTTCCGGTCTTGACCCGGCGGTTTTTGGAGCAGTTGCACAAGCGCCTCCGCGCCGGTTTTTTCAGCGAGGTGCACGCTCATTTCAATGGCAGGCGGAAGATCGCAATGGCGACACGCTGGATTATGCTGTTTATTACCGCTCTCTAAATGAGAACACCTTTCGTTTATTGAAGGACAAGTTACGGGACAACTTCTACACTATCGATAGTGCTACGCTTGCAGATGGACGTTACATCATCAAGATAACTGCGTCGGATTCACCTGATAACCCTGCCGGCCAAGCCCTAAATGGAGAGCGAGTCAGTGAACCGATAGACATTGACAACACGCCTCCGATGGTGCGAGCGGTGAGTCCGGCTCAGGCGCGGGGTGATGGTGGCCGGGTGGTGTTTGATGTTGAGGAAGCAACCGGAAAGGTCAAAAGAGCTGACCTGAGTATCAATGGTGCGCCGTGGACTCCGATCTTCCCTGATGATGGTATTGCAGATAGCGGCCGCGAGAGGTACTCACAGGACTTGCCGACACTGGCCGCCGGCGAGCACACGGTAAGCCTGCGCGCATTCGATAGCAGTGGGAACGTAGGCACTCTCAGCATAACTGTGCGGCGGTAAAAGGGCAGGGGGCAAGGGGCGAAGAGCAAGGGGCAAAGCGGGAAGATGCCCCTTGCGGCGCCTTCCGTCTCGCCGCTTGTCGCTTCCATCTCTTGCTCTTTGTCCCTTGCTCTTTGCTGGCGTTGCACCATACCGTGCCAAGTTGCATCAAAAGGTGCGGCAAATGAGGCTTTTGCTGTTAGAATTGCTCGCGGTTCCGAAGAAGTGGCGTCAAATCTCACTGGCACCAATATTGCTCATTCATAGGCGGCGCAACTCTTCTCCCTCCCATGAGCGCTTAAATCGAGGACCATGAGGAGGCTCTGGAATTGATGACAAACACCAAGCGAAAATTGTTGGCAATGGCGATGGCAGGCGTCGTCTCTGCTGGTGTTTTTGCCCAAAAACGTGGGGATGATAAACGTCCCCCAAAACCACCCAACACCGTGGTGGTGGCTCCTAAGGGAGAGAAACCACCGAGAAACAACGAGAATAGGGGCGGCGACAAGAACAAGGGGGACAAGAGAGGCAGGCCCTGACAAATTGCGGATTAGGGATTGCGAATTTTGGATTCGCAATTGCTGATTCCTTTGAACTTGAGTTGAACAAAACCCGCGCTTCCGAATGGACTCGCGGGTTTTGTCACTTTTGGCACAGGTGGTTGTTACAGCTTACTAGGCGGCGTCATCAAAGTTCTTCGCAACTTCTGATCAGCAATGTACTTTTACAAGGCTCTCAAAAACGCCACCAGATCGCCTTTCTCCTGCGGCGCCAGCTTCAGTTCGAGCACTAGATTGAAAAACTCAACCGTATCTTCAAGCGTGAGCAGACGTCCATCATGTAAGTAGGGAGGCGATTCTTTGATGCCACGCAGCGGAAAAGTCTTAATTGGTCCCTGCTTTGTAATCATCATGCCGCCTTCCATGCGCGGAATGTAGAAACGTTCCACCATCAGATCATGCATTAACCCGTCGGTGTAAAAAGGAGCCGTGTGACAGACCGAGCAGTTTGCTTTCCCAAAAAACAGGTCCTCGCCTCGCGTTTCCGAAGGAGTTGCCTTACTGCGATCCAGTCGGCCATAAACGTTCAGCTTGGGCGCCGGTGGAAAGTCCAGCAATTCCTGAAACTCGGCCATCGCATGAATCTGCGATCCTCGTTCGAGAATATTTAAACCTTTTTTAGTGGCCCCGACAGGGTCGCCATCAAAATAAGCAGCGCGCTGTTCAAATTCGGTGAAGTCTTCGACGCTGCGCAAAGCCCGTTGTGAGCCAAACAGTCGTTGAATGTTTACTCCGCGTAAGGAAGGTGTTTCGATGCGCCGGCGATTCTCCTGTGGGCGAATGTCCCCCACCAGGTGTGCGGCGCCGGAAGTATGCCCGTTCACATGGCAATCGAAGCAGGCGACACCCAACATGCCGTCTTGTCTTTCCGTCTTGCGATCGTCTGTCGCGTTGAATTGTTGTTGCGGGAACTGGCTTACCAACAATCGCAATCCATCGAGCTGCTTGGGATTGAGAATCCCGTTGAAGATTTCGTAGAAGTTGTTAATCGTGACCAGTTGTCCCTTTGACACATCTCCGAGATCCGGGCGGGTCGTCAAAAAAATGGCTGGTGGAAACTCCGGCAGGAACGGTTCGGGAATGTCAAAGTCCATGTCAAACCGTTCGAGACGTGGTTGGACTTTTACATGCATCTGCGGAAAAACCATGCCACCCACAGGATGGCTGACATGGGGCAGCGGCAGATATGGAAACACTCCTTTCGACCTGATTTCATCGGGACTCATGCGGCCCAGTTGTTCCCAGGTAACCCCACTCTTCAAACGCGCTGTAGGACCCACTGGAACAGGCTTGCCGCGCGTCATCCGCACGTTTGCATCGGTGCGCGGGGTAAGATCGTAGCGCTCCTCGAGCAGACGGCGTGCGGCCGCCATGACATTTGCTTTCGCGGCCTTGTCGCGTTTCATCACGACGTCCAAGGGTTCCTCGATGACGGGCGTGAATGAAGATTTTTGTGGGTTCTGATTGGATTGACTTTGCGCTCCCACGTGCGTGGTAATCAGCAATCCCGCCGCCGCTGCGAGGGCGAACACTATTGACAACAACAGCTTCAAACGTGTCCTGTAATTCATTTTTCTCCTTTCTTGCACATACTCGTTATAAGGTTTCAATAACCACCCTGCCTACTTCATACATAAGACGCTTATTTAACTAAACGCTGGCCTTAGGGCGACGCCGAGCCCTCTCGTTAGGAGCCTGACGCACCGCACCAGATCTTAAAAGTGTGAAGCGGAACGTAGGCCGTCGCCATTGCGAATCGATTTCGCCGCAGCGGTGATTGCGATGTACTCAGATGTAGTGAGACTTTATTAGACTTGACCAGAATGTCAAGACCTATTTTGGACAGTGGTTAGTAAAGTGGTCTTTTAGAGATGAAGCCGTTAGGCGATATCTGCCATTTGCGTTGCGATTTGCCAGGTGTTACCCCATTTGTCTTCTACCATACAGCGACGATCCCCGTAGGGCGTATTGAACGGCTCTTCGAGAGAACGCGCACCAGCGTTGAGGGCACGTTGATACGTCGCGTCTGCATCGTTGACATAGATGTAGAGAAACGCGGTCATCGGATTACGAATTCCGGCGTCACTAATCATCACTAGTGAATCCCCGATCCTGAGGACGGATGGACGCGCTTCGAGATATTCTCCCCTTGCGCCGAACACCTGCCAAAGGAACTCTACGAACTGACTGGCGCCATCAACGACGATTCGGGGAGTAATGGTATGCCAGCCTTCAGGGGCGAAACGCAAACAATTGGGGTCATCCTTCATTCGATCAACGGTTCGCCTTTTATGGCATCAACGGTTCAGACCTGTCAGCACGCGCCAGGCCCAGATAGAAAGTGCTGCCGAGGCAACGGTGAGTAGAATGTATAAGGGCTCACTTGCGAGATGCCGACCCTCCATTGCAATTCGCAAAATATGCGCAATCGTAATCAAAAGAAAGATTGCGCCTGTGGTAATGACATAGGCTTTCATAGTTTCTCTATCTCGGCGAGCACTTCCGGCTGTTGCCTGAAAATCTGCTCGCGAAAGCGTTTAAGGCACGTCGCCTCCGCTTCAACTCTTCTCGGCGTTCTCCCAGCGCCCAGGGATCTTTTTCATTGTCCATAAAGCACCTCTGATGTTACAAAACTCCATTAGACTTGACCAGAATGTCAAGCACATAATATGTGCCGCTATTTTCTCGAAATTGCATTCGTTCCCGGCGGAGATCTATTTGAAGCTGGCAACGGCCAACGGCAGGCAAGGATGCCAGCGCTCCCAGGATGTCGGCCGAGGCCACTGGCGCGGCCGAGGTTTCTACCGGCGCCAGAACGGCTTCAAGGAGAGGCCGTATCTGTGACAATTGCTTGATCCGGATGACGAAGTCCCATGCGCGCTCAAACTTCTTCCAACCTGCACTGTAGAAGAAGTGCTTCATCCGGTGCTTTGCCGATTTGTGCGCCGAAGCCGCCTCAAAGATGGACCCCCAGCGGTAGAACTCTTCATAGGACCAATCATACCCACGCTTCAGTTCTTCCGGTGACAGGAGTGAAGGCCGATAGACAACGTGGCGCGTGTCGTACAAGTCCCAGTCCTGCGTTTGGATGCGGTTACGTGCGGCCATGTCTGTGAACAAAGCAGTACCGGGGTACGGCGTCAGAATGTGGAAGGTGGCCGTAGTGATTCCAATCTGGACCGCCCAGTCTACGGTGCGGGGAAAGACGTCGCAGTCGTCTCCGTCTAAGCCGAAGACGAAGCTGCCGTTGATCATGATGCCGAGGCTGTCAAGCCGGCGCACGACCTCGTAATAGCTGCGTCCGAGGTTCTGGCGCTTGCCGGCGCCCTCAAGGCCGCTGCTGGAGAGCGTTTAGAACCCAATAAACAGACTTCGCAGACCGGCGGCGGCTGCCTCTTCGATCAAATCATCGCGCAGGATCGAGTCGACCGTTGCGGCTGCCTGGAAGATGCGGCCCATCCCCTTCATGCCACGGAAGAGATCTCGGGCGAACCGGGCATTCCCGAAGAGATGATCGTCGAGGAAGTAGAGATGCCGGCCGGGAAGGCGGCCAATTTCGGCAAGCGCGTCGTCCACGAGCTGCGTATAGAATGAGCGCCCTCCCGCGAAGAAACCATCCTTGTAGCAGAAGGTGCAATGATGGGGACAGCCTCGCGAGACGACGATCGAGTTCGGGACCAGGTATCGCTGTCGCTGAATAAGATCCCGCCGTATGGGCGGTAGCCCTTCCAGCGTACGCACCGCCGCCTGGTAGCGGCGTTCTGGCACGCCTGCCGCCAGATCTTGTAAGAATTGCGGGAACGTGTGCTCTCCGGGTCCGATAAAGATCGTATCTGCGTGGGGTGCCGACTCATCCGGCAGCGAGGTGACGTGGAGGCCACCGAGCAGGACGTATGAACCACCCGCACGATAGTGGTCAGCAATCTGGTAGGCCCGGTACGCGTTGGTGATGTAGACCTGAATGATCACCAAGTCTGGTTGGTCGTTGAGGTCGAGCTTCTCGACGTGCTCGTCTTGCAGAGAGATTTCGAGGTCAGGTTCGAGATACGCGGCGAGGGTAGCTAAGCCAGGGGGCGGAAAGAGCGAATACTTGATCGGCCGCCAGTAGGGACTCGTTGCCTCGGTCAACGCGGGAAGAATCAGCTTCACGCTTTTAAGCGACCGTCTCACGTTCAGAGCCGCCTCCTGTTGGTTGCAATAGTGTAAGAGTTCAAGTGCCCTCCAGTTTGTTCGCGCTCCCACTTTTGTAGATGGAATTCGCGTCTGCAGTTTACGGCTCAGCCGCCCGATGTGCGGCGTTGGCTTGCCTCGCCGGTCAGTTGCCTGAAACCACTCGGGCTGTGCCCCTTCTCCGAACCAGCAAGAACTTCAATTAGCGGCGACAGTTTCAATATCCCCCCGTGGCCTTAAAAACGCCCGCAAAGTCCAATACAACGTAAATGACTTTATACAGCAAAGTCAATGTGCGAAACTAAAGAGTCTCGAAGTAGTAGGGGAAACGCGTTGCTGGATTGGGGGGCGAAGGGCCTGGAGGACGAAACTCGCTACGAAGCGGAATCTTGCCGAAAAAGAAACACGACAAAACAGAAACTGACTAGATTATGAGGTAGCAACGGCAACTGCGGATTGGATGATTGGAATAAGGCCTCTCATCAATTCTTTAATGCCTGCCTGTACTGCTCAGTGGTGAGGTTTCCACCGCTCGCTAAGTCTGCTGGTAAATGAGCTTTCAAGCCGACTAGTGGCAAACTAACTTCTACCTCCGTGCCGGATCCTTTGACTGACGATACAGAGATACTCCCGCCGTGCAGCTCCACCAACTTCTTAGTAATAGATAAACCTAAGCCAAGGCCGCCGTACGACCTGGTGTCGGAACTGTCGGACTGGCGGAACGGTTCAAAGACGTAAGGTAAGAACTCTGGCTCAATACCGATTCCGGTATCAGCCACCCTCAACCATGCGCGCTCAGAATCGCGGTTTAGCTTTACGGCTAGTTCGCCGCCTTGCGGCGTGAACTTCACTGCGTTCGCCAGAACGTTCCAACAAATCTGCTGGAGCCGCACAGGGTCACCAGTAACGGTTACTGAAGTTAGGGCCGTGTGTAGTTTTAGTTGCTTTCCGTCCAACGCGAGCTGTAGGCCCGCAATCGTGTTCGACACTATCTCTTCCAACAAGACCGGTTCGGGCCGCAACTGTAAAACTCCGAGACTAATACGAGAAGTATCCAGAATATCTTCAACAGCTTGCAGTAGCGTTTTTGCGCTGCGAGCAATGACGTCCACCGCTCTCCTTGTTTCATTCGCGCTAAGAGGCAGGGTGGCAAGCATGTGGGCCCAACCACTAATTGTTGTCAGCGGAGTTCGAATCTCGTGCGAAACCGTAGCCAAGAATTCCAACCGTAACCTATTTGCCGCTACTTCATTTTCTAGCGCTTTTCGCAGCCTGTCCTCAGCCTGGCGCCTGCTCGATACGAAGACGGCTATGAGCAGGAACAGTATTAGTCGAGCGATAGTGTTACCGACTGTATCTGGAACGTGGTTGAGACGGTTGGTCACGGTGATCAGCGATTCGAGGTCACGGCTAACATAATTCCAGGTCCCCGGCCGGCGTACCACGAGGCGGCAACCAACACTCCAATCATCGGAATTACCGGGTTGAGGTTAATTTTGAATAGCCACTTAATGAGGAGAGAGGAGCCTAACAAACCAATGAACGCTGCCATCGGTAATCCGTAGCGCTTCAGTGTGGCTTTCATTGCTACCTCTCGACCGCTAGTTTGGCAGTAAAAACGCGCCTGCCCCTGGGAACCAGTAAGTGTGGCAAATGAGGTCAACCGGTTCGCCATCAGTTTTTATACAGTTGCTCTGAGTGTAACTCCGTCTTCAGAGTCCGTCACTCCTGGTAGTAACGGTGCCAAGCTTCTGCTTCTGCAAGCAGTTTCCAGTTTGGCGCCACATCATTTGTCATCGGTGAAGGCGCAGGAAGCGCGTCGCTTGAGGTAACGCGTATGGGAAAGACGGCAAACGAGCTCTCAATCGGGTATTCGACAAGCAACGGAACTGCCAGCGGTCAATTCGTTTATGGGTTGTACCAAGGTGGTCTTGGTCGCCTGCCCGGTTATGCAGAGTTTGTCCTCGACCGCAGTAAAGTGATTGGAGGACCCGAGCTTGAGGCGAACCGAGCGGCTCTCGCTGATGATTTTGTTAAGCGCGCGGAATTTCGCCAACTTTATCCGGCCTCACAAAGCAATGCGCAGTTTGTTAACGCTCTCTTCGATACTGCCGGGTTAATAGGATTCACCGTTGCGCGACAACAGGAGATCGACGCGATGGATGCGGGTAAGACCCGGGCGCAGGTTTTGAGCAGCGTAATATCAATCCCTGACTTTCAGAATCAGGAATTCAACTCAGTGTTTGTCTTGATGCAGTACTTCGGCTTCCTTCAGCGGGATCCAGACGCAGGGGGCTACGCGTTCTGGTTAGATGTGCTTGCAAACCGTGAACCGGGCAATTTTCGTGGCCTGGTCTGCGCGTTTGTTACCTCAACCGAGTATCAGGAGCGCTTCAGTTCCATCGCGTCGCGGACAAACGCGGAATGCCGAGGAGTGCGTTAACATCTTAATTCATTCAGCATTAGTTGAATTGACGTTAGACGCACGATAAGCTTGCACAATAGGAGAGGCTGGCTGGAATTCGTCTAGGTCATTTGGTGGACCACCAAAGCGCGGTGGCTAATGTGACTTTCGGCAAGGGGAACGCGTAAAAATGAGCGAGTTGTTTCCCCTCATGTTGGGTTGGGGCATCCTTCTTTTCCCATCAACCTTTTTTCTTAGCCGCGTCATCAAACGAAGGCAGCAGGAGATTATCACCCTGCGGGCAGAGAAGGCGGCCATCATCGCTGCAATCGTCCTTGCCTTCGTACTACCACCGCTATTTGCCCACTGGCCGCGCCAGGCCGAGATTCTGAGCGAATTTTATGAACCTGCGCCAGAGGGTGTCCGCATTGTCAATCCCAATCCATTCAAGCGCTCAAAAGAGGGCGCCATTGTCTTTTGGCTATTCTTCGTCGGCCTTGGAGTCTGGCTCCTTGGTAAGGCAATCTGGAAGTTAGCACTGGAACTCAAACGTGGCCTCTCCGCCAAAGACCTGGATGATACCTGGCGGTCCTTTCTGGCGGCCCACGTCTTTGCCTTCGGTCTTACGCTGTCCCTGCGTACGATCACACGAACTGGCCTGGTTCTTGGCGCCGGGATCGAACTTCAAAAGAGCTTTCTGCGAGCCGTCGGAAGCCTCATGTTTTTGGGTTGGTCGATCTTTGTTTTCGGATTATTGCTTGTGGCCTTGGCCGGGTTTGTTGCGCCACATGATGGGCGGATTCCAAAACCCTGGGGAAGCTTTGCCCTGCACGGCCTCCCAGTTGCTGCAGCATGGCTGTTCGGACTCTAGGCGTTCATGACGTAACAGTACAGGGGTAAGAGCACATGCTTTCCAGAGTCTCTATACCCCGGCTCCTGCTGCTCGAGCTGTCCTACCCTCGAGCGCCTTTGCCAGCTCAAGTAGCACCTGGGGATTCGTGATCGAGTAGCTGGACGCCGAACCCTCCAACTGCATGTAGCACTCAAGTTCGAATCGCGACTCGGAATCGGCCGGGTTACTGCCCGCTGAACCAAAGAGAGTGATTACATCCGAGGTGCTTTGTAATCCGGAGGTCATTGTGATTCGCCTGACTCTGTTCGCGAGATCTTTATCCATTTCGCTGAGCCTGTCCAGCAAGCGATCACGTAGCTCTAGATAACAACGGGCGATCTGGTTGATCGTTTCGATGTCAGCGAAAACCGTTTTTTCCATCCTGATTGATTCGTGTAACGCCTTGGCATATTTCGCATGAACCATGTCCGCTTCGTGAATTGCCAACTCGATCGATTCGCGTATCCGCTCTGACCTCAGGCAATCGATCAGTTGGAGACAAGCCACATCCATTTCTGCCGAATCGACGTATGCTAGTATTTTCTTTGGGTCGATGCCAGTGACTGCCCGGGCCATACGCGATCGAGCATCTACAGCTGTCGCTACTTCGTTCTTTGCTAGGAGCTTTTCGGCAGCCAAGCGGCTTTTCATGCTGCTGTGTGCGTAGCCATCAAACGTCGCAGCACGCAGCGCTCGCCGGGCTTTTCTGGTATATCAACGGGTGAATATGCTTGGGAAGCCGAGAGACAGTTTGCACAGAACTTTGCCGAAGCAGGCATAGCAAAAGCGCACGTTGGACACCTGATTGTTTCGCAATCAACCTCACAAACTCCAGCGACTACCCGCTGCGGTGTGTCGCAACTCACGCAGTTTATCGAGTGTAACTCCTTACTTGCAGCAAATCCGAGATGACAGTGGGCGCATTCGAGCCGCACCAGATCATCCGGATATTGAAATTGCATAACCAGCCGGCAATCTGGACAAACATATTCCTTAACAATCCGAAAGACTTGGTACCTCGCATTGCAACCGAGACAACTGAAGGTCTTTGTCTTCATGGTAAGAAAGACGAAGACATCCTTTACCAGCTTTCCAAAAAAATAGAGAGCAAGGAACGGCAACGCCAGGACGAAGCCGATGCAGAAAACTACGACCGGCCAAAGCAGAATGCCCAGCGTTCTACCAAGATTTTCGAATGAAACTCCCCAATCATGCATGGTCTTCTCAAATTCGAAGAGAGCTCCAGATGTTACGGTGCCCACAATGAAAAGTATGAGCACCGCAGCGCCCATCATGACAATGGCGGAGTTTCCAATTACACGAGCCAGGTCGGATTTGGTTTTGCCCATCGCCTTCTGAATGGCGAAGAGCCGCGAGCGATAATCAAGAGCTTTTTGATTAGCTGTAGTCATTGCTCTTTACTCCATCGGTAGGCCTCTCGAACGTAAGTGAGGTTGTATGAGCAGATGAACCGTATTCCCCGAATCTATCGAACCAGGATCCCGAAGGATCTGAGTGAAGGTCCTGAACGGGCTTGGCTGCGGCAAGTAAATACTCGCAGGCCTAAGACGTTGTCAAGCGGTTTTGGATACAAAAAAGAGTTGTTCTGCGAAGTTTGATGAATGGTTCTCCGCTAATCGTCGGCAAGGCTGATGCAGGATTGTGGCGACGCCCAAACTTCATTTTCTTGGCCGAGCTTGGTCGTTAAGCTGCCAAACACTGCTTTCGGAAGTGCGGGATTGCTTATCCACCTTCTTGTTGCGAGAGCACCTCTTTCAACACCGTGCCTTCTGGGTCGATTGCAACTGAGCTCGGCTGCTGCTTCAATGACAACTCTATAATTGTATCCTTGGCGCTAGGTTTGAAAATGACTCGGCTTTTGATCTTTCCAGTGATCAGATCGACCGGTAGCCAGTTTGCAAAGTACGGCTCGGGTTGAACTTGCTTAAGGTGCAGCTTCATTATTCCTTTGTCATTATTCCAATCCCACCGGAGGTCATATTCTGGATGGCCACTGCCATAAATCCATTGCTCAAAAAACTCCTTTAAGTCCAGGCCCGACGCTTGCTCCAGCGCCCTACGAAGATCCTCAGAGCTAGCAGTCGAATTCTTATGCGCGCTGTAGTAGGCGCGGAGGCCACGAAAAAAACTTTCATCACCCAGACGAGAGCGAAGCATGTGCAGGACCCAGGCGCCTTTCTGGTAGTTGTTGGGGTTGAGCAGTTGCATGAGATCCTCAGTCTCGGTGTCGTAAATTGGCTTGCGCTGTTGCTTTTCATACATGAAATAGGCGTCTGCGGCTTCCTTCATGTACCTTCGAAATGCTTGTTCACCTTCATGCTTCTGAATAAAAAGCCCGGCAAAGTAAGTAGCAAAGCCTTCGCTCAGCCATAGGTCGGCCCAGGTCGATTCGGTGACCGAATCGCCGAACCACTGATGCGCTATCTCATGCGCGACCACACTTACAATACCTTCGCGAATCTTGAAGACGTTGCTTATGGCTTCGTGAGTGGGGCTGAACAAGGTGCTTGAAAAAACTATCGCACTAGAATTCTCCATGCCACCGAAACGCGTTGCGCCAACAATCAGCGCAAGTTTCTCATAGGGATAAGGCGCTATTGTCTGGCTGAAAAACTTTAGCGAGGGGATGGCTGGAGCAAACCCCTGCATGGCGAATCTTTTATCAGACTTCGGCACCACGTAAGAGAGCGGCGTGACGGTGTAACTCTTCGGTTCAAGTTGCGCAAATTCGCCAACCGCGACGATCATGCAATATGGAGGAATCGGCGCTGCCTCTACAAAACTCCACGTCCGTGAAGTCGGGTTGGTGCATTGCATCTGAACCAGCTTGCCATTGGCTACCACCAGATCGCGGGCTGGAACGGTAACAGTAAAACTCACCGTGGCTTTTGCTGCCGCATGGTCCAGAGAAGGGATCCAGTGATGTACTCGATTTGGCCAATTATCACCCACTGCTGAGGGCTTGCCATCCTTGTCTTTGGTTAGTATCAGTCCGTCGGCGGGTTTCCCGTGATAAGCAACGGCCACGATGAGCCGAGTCCCTCTGGCAACCGGTCGCGGCAGCTTGACCTTTAGTAACTCGTTTGAATGTTCAAAGTCTGAAGGGTGGTTGTCAACAGTGACCGCGTCGACATCCAGCGCTCCGAAATCCAGATCGATTAGTGACAGATCATCTTTGAGACACTGGATCGTAAGCTCAGTGCGCGCCGCTATTTCGTTCAATTGATCATTGAATGTGATCTGGACGGAGTAGTGAGTGGGTTGCCAGGAGTCAATCAATCGTTCCCGACGCGCGGCTTTTGTTGAAGACAGAGACGACGCCAGGACAACCGCGCTCAGCAGGAGCCAGCGCAGCCTCGTCGCGACACCAATACGCTGAAATGGATGCAAAGAATTCCTGGTATTGAAAATACGGATCCTTGTGAACATGAATGCTTCATTTGCCATTTCTGAATTGACATTAATCAGTTTGCTATTAGCAGCTGACTAGACGAAGAGGAAGGAAACGATTCATCGTCATTTATGCGGTGTTCAGTTTAGCAACAAATGGATAATGAAAACTGGCGCAGCCTGCTGCTCGACCTATCTCATCGAATACCCAGCAACAATAATGCAGAGCGATCCGAGACATGCTTCTCCGAGCCAACCCACTCACGGTAAGCCGTGAGCTCATCTTCACTTAGCTCGCGGTTGCTAAGTCGAGCCGCCGGGGTCCGTTCAAAGGCCCGATCGGTCAGTGCCATATGCGGTTTACTAACTCTCAGTGAAGACGGTTCAGCGAGCGCTCTCTCCGCCGACTCGACGTCCGGAAAGAAATCCTCATAAGCCAGCAGGTGCCAGACAGTTTCTATACCCTCACCTTCCACGGCGAGTACTCGAAGCAGACCATAGCAGCTCTCCAACTGGAAAATCAGGTCATCTCCTGGAGCGAATGAATGCATCATGAATCCGGACGCTTAGAGTTTAACACAGCACTGTCATGCTTTGTGGTCGCGGATATGGCTGGAACAATTGCAAATAGAAAATGCCAAAACTACAATCGCCCGGAACGCCATGAGCCAGTTTGATACGAACAAAGACTACTACGGAATTCTGGGTGCCAGTGAGAGCAGTTCGCGGCAAGACATTGAACGTCTTTACAAACAGCGGGCAGCCCGCCACCATCCGGATCGCGGAGGGAATGAAGAGGCTATGAAATCGCTCAATGAAGCCTATGGTGTGCTCAAGGATGACGCTGTGCGGCTGCTTTATGATAATCAGCGCCGCCGGGCGGCCGAGAGTCAATTCACGACCGTAACAGCAGCTCCCGCGAGGGATATTGGCCTCTTTGGACATGGCCTGAGCGCGTTTCTCTGCTTGTTACTCGGCCTGTTTCTCTTGCTCCTGGTCCGCTCACAGTGGATCTGGTTCCTTTGGCCCCTCGCCATTCTTGCCGTATTTGTGATTCTGTTTGGAGTACTAATGGCGCGCGGCGCGATGCGCGCAGCGAATGCGTCACTGCCATCGACCAATTTTTTTCGCAGCCATTGGTTGCTTCAGGAAATTGTATTCTGGACGTTGGTAATCGCTGGCGGTTTAGGTGTCTATGTAGTACTAAATCTTTAGGCCGTCCGCAATGAACATAACCGGTGTGGATCTTCTGTTTTTGGAAGTCAATAATCTCGAGGAGTCGCTCCAGTTTTACCGGGATCTGCTGGGATTACCTATCGAAACAGATAGCGCTCAAGCCGAACCGCCGATGGCTACCTTGCGGGCAGGCAGCGTTCGCATTACATTGGCCCAACACGTAGAGTCGATGTTAAGACGCGGCCGTGGGATGCACGTATTCCTGGGAGTGGAAGACATCGATGCGTTCTACGATGAGCTGAAGAGCCGTGGGGCTAAGTTGGAACCACCCGTTGACGAAGGGTGGGGCGGCCGCTTCCTGACATTGGAAGATCCTGATAAATATCGCTTCTTCTTCGTTACGTGGTCGGCAACCGTCCGGCAGAGTGGTCCAGGGCAGGCCGGGTTTGGCGCGAAACAATGAAAATGGAACGACAACACACCGAAAATCTGTTTCGCCGCTTCAAAGGGCAGGCCGTTACCATTAAGACTGTGTCCGGCGGCATTTACGAGGGGGAGATTACGAATGACTATGTGGCGCTCGTGGAGCGGGAGGATTCTGAATCATCGCGAGTGTTCCTGTTCTTCCTTGCCGTGGAATCGATGATGGTCGTGGAGATTCCGGCCGGGTAATCTGCCACAAACTTATGCGTTATGTAGCGAATCCTCCTAATCCCTGGCTGACCCATTCAGTTGAGTGGCTTGGTGAGCCACCTGAAGTGAAGCTCGAAGTCTTCGAAGAGACTGAGACGCGCTCGATCATTGCTCATAATAACAGCCCGGATGTAAGTTTCGACTACTCCGTAAACTGCTATCGCGGCTGCATTCATGCTTGCACTTACTGTTTTAGCCGGCCGACCCATGAATATCTGGGTTACGGCGCAGGCACAGACTTTGAGCGCAAAATCATCGTCAAGGCGCGGGCTCCGGAGTTATTGCGTGATGAACTAATGCGGCCATCCTGGAGAGGCGACGAGATAGTCTTCTCGTTTACCTCTGACCCATACCTGCCGCTGGAAGCTCACTATCAGTTGACGCGCCGGTGTTTGGAGATATGCGCAGAGTTTCGGAATCCTGTGGGCATTGTCACCAAGTCGGCGCTCATTCGTCGCGACGTCGATCTGCTTCAGGAGTTGGCGCGCGAAGCGAGCTTGACCGTCTTTTTCACGATCCCATTTGCCGATCGTGAGGCTGCGCAAGCCGTTGAGCCCTTCGCGCCGCTGCCAGACGCTCGCTTCCATGCAATGGCACATTTAGCGGCGGCAGGG
>Ga0209431_10000378_pt1 | contig 36733 bp, 30 predicted proteins | sample RifCSP13_3_FD_184021 | JGI IMG/M metagenome (GOLD analysis project Ga0209431, IMG submission 184021) | Soil microbial communities from Rifle, Colorado - Rifle CSP2_sed 13_3 (SPAdes) (version 2) | ecosystem: Environmental > Terrestrial > Deep subsurface > Rock core/Sediment | place: Rifle... | reverse complement strand
TTAAAATTAGGTCACTTAATAGCCTGCGGCCTAAGCATAGCTAAAAGCGTTTATTACTTCAACAGACTAGGGGCCTTGAGTGGTTCTAAGTTTCTTATATCAAAGGATCCGCCATCTAGACGCCTTTGTTTGAAGCATTCTCTCCCATAAGAAACCAATTGCATTTGCCATCTGTGACACACCAAGCAACACTGCAAGCAGTAACGTTTGTAGACCCCGAGCCTGCGAAAACGGATAACGCAACAAATTCAGATAGAACGGTAGGGGCTCCACCTTAATCCGTTCCTGACCGCGACGTGCGTGCGCCTGGTGGAAGTAGAAAGCGCCGCGGCCATAGTTGAAGTGCTGCCGCCAGAAGGTGTCAAGTGTCAACGCATGTGCATGGTAGACCAAGACTTCTTGGGCGTAAATCATCTGGTAGCCATGATGCAGCCAGCGATCACACAGGTCGCGATCCTCTCCTCCAGCACGGGGTATGCCCGTGTCAAAACCCCCCAACATGTTGAACTTAACTATAGGCATAGCAAGGTTGTTAGAAGTAAAGAATCGTCCCTGATTGTGGTCTGCGTTGTAATATGTGTACAAGTAATCGATAAGCATCTGGCTGGCTGTTGAATACAAGTTGTTAGGGAGCGCATTGATTGTACGTCCACCAATTGCAGAATTCGGTGACTTAGCAAAGCGTGCTGCTAGGGTTTGCAACCAGTTAGACGCAGGTGCACAGTCATCATCAATGAAGGTCAGGAACTCACCTTTTGCTCGTGCGGCGCCGGTGTTGCGCGCGGCTGCTGGGCCGCTGTGTATTTGCTTGAGAAGCGTTACGTTAAGCTGGTCCTGAAAAGAAGCAACCACAGCCTCCGGCGGCATCTTACTGTCATCATCCACCACGATGACCTCGAAGCTATGACCGGGATAATGGAGACGAGTAATAGACTGAAGACAAGCTGCTAGTTGACTTGGGCGACCATAAGTGGGAATAATTATAGAGAAGAAAGGTTGTTTTTCTTCCATTTTAATTGTCTTTAAAACGAGGTGGGATATATCCTCACCAGGTTTACAGATTTCACATCTACTTTAACTTGATAATTACCTGTAGTTTGCTACAGGGTTGTTCATTACTATATGTTCATATGTCGGTAAAATTCTAGACACCAGTTTTCAAAATTATTGCCGGTAAACTCCCTGAGGCGATTAATGTCATCTCTAAGATAATCAATTAACTCCTGTCTTAAACTATCATCCAATACAGGTCGTCCAATCTTTCGTGAAAATGGGAAATAGAGAAGATCTTCTATAGGCCACCGCAGGCGTAGCGGAATACGCCTGAGCAACTTCATAGGGGGTGTTTGCGTAAGGCGCATCCCGATTCCCGTCTTTCGCCTCTTACGGGCAGTGCTGTGCCGCCTTAATGCATACCAGCGAGAGCAAAAGTCTGGGTCCACATCTAAGAATTCGAATACCTTACGGAGAGTCGATGGCAGATTGCACTCCAGGTCTTCATTGGTAATTACAACGATCTGAGAGGCAGGATAGTGCGCTAGGTATTGCATTAATTGCATGTAATATAGGCTACGGTATCTGTATTGATTATTTGGACTTCGAAGCGCCTCCTCTATCGACCTGTTTTCACGGCCACCACTACAATTTTGGATATAACTAGAGATCATTCGCTCAATCGGGTCTCGGACGATGTAAATTAATTTAGCCTTTGGTTCTATAGCATGCATTCGTGCAGGAACGCCAGTGAAACGCGGGTAATAGCTGTAGTTGGGAGAAGATTCTCCATAAATTTTAGCCCTTCCCTTAAAATTGGATGCATACCATGCCAGTCCATTTGGCCAATTTCGCTCCTCTATGAAGAATTCTAACTCTTTCTCCTTCGACATGAATATTTGCGGATGAAGACCCAAGTAATAATGCAATCTGGTTGTTCCACACTTTTGAGCGCCGATTATGATTAAGTTTGGTAACATATAGTTTCCTCTATCCTAATTCTTCGTTCTTTGTAGAAATTCCTCGGCACAGACACTTAATCGCGGCCATCGTTTCAATCTCTGTTTCGGTTAGCTATTGCTCCAATAGATTAATCTATTAGGTTACCCTTATCAGTTACGAGACTTTCTCTTCCTCCATAAATCCGTAAATTTGGAGAAATCATAATTCTTGGGTTGTGTGGCCACCCCATCCCAAACGCATATTCCAAAGCGTCCTACGTCTATTGTCCAGGCCATGCCTTTCCATTTGCAAAGAGCTTGCCATGCTTCCCACATATCTGAAGTCCAGCGAATGTCATCAAGTATAAGAATGGAACCAGCGTTCAAGTGAGGAGTTAAGCGCTCAAGATAGTGGATTGTGGCGATTTTCTCATGTTGACCGTCAAAATAAACCATGTCGAGCCCGTCCTTGAGCTTTGGCAGAGTTTCATCAAAACCATCGTCAAACAAGGCAGTGATCACCGCGAAATTGTCTGCTACTTGACGGATGTTTGACTCTGCAAGGGTGGCTAGGGCACGAGAACCCTCTATGGTAATAAATCTTTTGCAGTATTTACCAGAAGCCATATAACAACCTGAAATCCCAGCACAACTTCCCAGTTCCAAAATGGTTGTTGCTCGATTGACGTTTGCACAAAGATACAGAAACGTACCCCAGTATGGTAATATACTCGTCGTGTTTGCAATCCGACTCAAGGGAACTTTTTTAACTTTACCAGGCGCGGGCTTCACTTCAGGTGAGGTTACCATGCCCACTGAGCCGGGACTCGGAGAAGGATAAATGTCGACATAAACATCGCCACGATTTGCCATCTTGGACCGAACAGATTCGATCCTACTTACGATCAACTGGTCTTCTTGGCTTAGGCTTTTTGTCAGAAGAAAGAGAAGCGGCAACTTCAAACGTTCGGGTAATCCATCCTCTATCATTCTCTTGAGGTAATATCTACCTACTACAGAAACAAACCATCTGTATGCTGATCTTGCAATTCGAAACCACATTACTACACGACTAATTTATTATGCTAAATTTGTCAGGGCACATCGGTCATTATAATCTGCTTTATCACTTGACCCGTCATGACCCGCGGAATAGGTTCATCCATAAGGTAAAGAAAAGTTGGAGCTAGGTTCAGCACCTCAACATTACCTAGCGCTCCTCGCATATGAATATAAGGACCTGCAGCGGCAACGAAGCCTTTAGATGAGTGGTCGCTACGCCTGTAAAAGTCTGGCTTTTTCTGCACCAACTCTGCTCTGGGATGCACAACGCGTTGCATAAATCGGCCGGGCTTCCATTCTACAAACAGGTCAGGCAAGGAAACATGGGGTTCACACCCAAACAACTCAACGGTCTTCGCAACAATCGTTACAGCCAGCTCATTAGTCTGATGATCCACGAGTTGCATGAGGTCTGCTTCTATACGTTGTAACAATGCCATGTACTCAGCACCAGGTTCTACAATACCTTCTGGCTCTCGTCCTTTTAAATTAACACGTATAAAGCTTGTATAAGAGGCCGGGATAGAAAATGCTGTAGTCTTTCGCCAGTTTGTTCCGCTGCGAAACTGCTCAGCCAACAAGCGTTCCCGTTTCTCTCTAGGTAGATACCGACTGAGAGCTATACGACAGGACTCTGGCACCATGCGGCGCACAAGATTCGTCGGTTTAAATGAACCTCCGTTAGATTCAGAAGACGCCTGGTAGCCTAATTTCCGACAAAAGGCTTCGATGAGTCCTGCAGTTGGATAATCGTCTTCCATACCTACTGAAGACACGGTGAAGACGTTGGAGTTGTTAGGCAATTGTTTTAGTAGCAAACCTATTTCTCTGTCAATTCCCTTGTAAACGTTGCGAATGGCATGGGTTAAATTGTGTTCAGTAGTCTTACCGTCCTTAGCCTCTATGTAGTATTTCCAGAACTGATGATTGGCAACATGCGACTCGGCGAACACAATGACAATCAGATCAAAGCGGTCACTTGCGAGCAGATGGCGGCACAATGCGCCTTTCTTCTCAACCTGATTCATTAACTGACGATAAATCCTACTATCTTCATCGAAGGTGCTCTCATGATTTTCCATTGTGACAAGCTTGGGCCCGAAATTACGTCTCACTTCTTCCAGAAGCTCGGTAGGCTCCGAAGTCGTGGTAAAGCGGTGAGGATCCAAGTTATTATGTGTAGCCCAGTTCGCAAGCTGGATTCCGGGTAGTCCGGGCAGGGGACGGCCATCAGGTGCGTCTATTATCGCAATCTTTTTATCTTGCCCATGCAGATAAGACCAGAAGGGGGATGCTTCAATATCATCTCCAGTAACGGTTTTGAGATCGTAGGTGCCAGGTTTTAACTGGCGGAAGTAGTAGTAACCGTGCTGGCTGCGTGAGATGCCACTAAAAAGAGATTTCCATACGCCGTGTTCGCTTAACAGTTCCGGACCGGCAGTTTGGCCCCAGCAACCTCGATTCATAATTGATGCGACTGTAGGCATGCAACCTTCCTTCGCCCAATGTTGAATAAATACTGGGTCTCCGGCATCAATTCCGAGAATAACCAATGGCGAGTATTTTGTATCAATTGTCATTCGCCTTCCTCCTACTCTGGCAGAGGATCTGATATAACTGAATAAACCTATCAACGTAAGCTGCTTCACTAAATTTTGCTAGAGCAATTTCGCGTCCGACCTTGCCCACCTTTTCTGACAGCGCGCGATCCTGAAGAAGCTTCAGGAGTGCTTCGGCAAGTGCACCAATATTGCCGGGTTGTACGAGAAAACCAGTCTCGCCGTCCTGAACAATTTCACTTAACCCACCGGAGGCGCTAGCTACCACAGCTGTTCCTCTCATCATAGCTTCTGCAGCGACAAGTCCAAATGGTTCCGCCCACCTAGATGGAACGACCTGCACCCAAGCCCCATCGAAAAGACGCTCTACCTCCGGGCGCGATAGATGAGCTAGCATAGTGACATGGGAAGATAATCCCAGGTTTTTAATCTGCATATTCAAACTTTTCCATTCCGGGCCATCACCTGCTATGAGGAGCTTGGACACAGGAATTTGCTTGGCTACAATAGCAAAGGCTTTTATTAATACGTCTACTCCTTTTTCACGAACAAGCCGACCGGCGAAGGCTACAGTTTGAGGTGTTGAAAGAGGTGGACGTAGCGGGCGTGTCGGAATAGAGGGCCAAACGACTTCTACCGGTTCAATGCCCTCTTCAACTAACCGACTCTTTACCGCTTCACTGTTAGCGACAATAAGGTTGAAAGAATTCCGCCAGCGCCTCCAGAGCTTCATTTGTAGCATCAGCGGCAGCCAATCACGCAGCGGCAGGCATCGGTTATGGTAACAGACGGCTCCTGCGGGCACCTCGCAGGGGTTTCCGTCAGGCAATGTTTTTGTGCCAATCGGGCAGATCGGTCGGTACCAGTGGGCATGATACAAGCTCGGCACATCCTTGAGCAAAGGGAGGATCAAAGGGGAAAGTTGGGTTAAGAATATTCCAACATGCACCACATCGGGCTGAAATTCGGCCAACACTCGGCGAAGCTGCCAGTAAGCCCAAGGGTTTGCTGTCTGAAGTAAGGTGCGGAAGCGTGAAGTCGTACCAATGCATTCATAGTCAGCATGACTATCCCATATTCCGGGTCGTGCACTACTGGTAAAGAGCCGGGCATCGTGTCCTCGCTCTCTAAGTCCGTCTCTGAGTGCCAGTGTGAGGAGTTCAGTCCCGCCAGTTGGCGTCCCATAATCATTAACGAGCAGAATTTTCATGGATAAACTTTGTTAGTAAGATATTAGGCGGGATATTTCGCCCTTAGGGAATCCTTATAGCTTTTGTAATGCTGGTGGGTGTAAATCCTCGACACCCTATAAAAAAGGTACCGCTATTCACTCTAGCCATTTTGAAAGGTCTCGCTGGATAAGTTCTTGGAGCTTCAAAATGTCCTCTCGGTATTCTTCAATCAATTGCCGACGCAAGTCTGCCGGCAACGTCGGTCTGATGAGGTTTCGTTTTTGCAGGCTTAATCTCCGACGCCATCCTTCTGGGATGAGCCGTTCAACAGAGTATTTTATCATGCTTTGTTGAGTCAAAAGTTTGTGAAGGACCCTGCTTCTAGGAATGCCAGACACATTATGTCTCAACGAAGTGTCTGGGACAAATGTATCAACTACTCCAATAAATTGAAAAATGTCTTGTAGCAACCTGCTCGGATTAGTGCTGAAATCATCGTAGAGATAAACTCTTATCTGGCTTCTGTCAAACTGATCGAAATAGCGTTTGAGCTGATCGTAATAAAACCCCATGTGCTTATAATTCCAAATTGGTGCCCAATTCTGGCGAATGCGTTGTGGTTCTTCTTCAATTGCTTGTGCAATATCCCTTAATGGTTCGCGTCCATCACGAATCAGATATAGAAACGATGAGTATGCCCGCTCAACCGGATGACGAAGGATGGCTAAGAGTCTTGCATTGGGTATGTAGTGGTTTATACGCTCGGAAGCTTTTGGATTGTATATATAATTGGTCGAAGCTTCCCCGATAGCGGTTTCGGTAGTCACGTCTTTGAACAGAGCCCCGTAGTCTTCGATTTTCGTTACCGCAGTGCGGTTGAATTTTTCATCGCTAGGGCCGCGGTGGTTAGGTTTCATACCTTCATAGGAAAAAAAAGACGGCTCCTTAACAGGGCTCATGTAAATTTGAGGATGCTGCTTTAGATAACGGTATAGTGATGTGGTTCCACATCTTGATGAACCAATGATGAGAAAATTAGGGATAAGCATAATATCACCTCAGGAAATCCATAGCCAAGCATAGTGATTCGCAAGGGTTCTTTCAAGACCAGCAATTGAAAAACGTACCCGGTAATCTGACGCTGAAGCGGTCGCACATCGCATCAGTTTAGACAGGGCTTTCATTTTTCCTTACGTCCTCATCGCTTTAGGGATTATGGCTGGTCGTTTTCCATAGATGGGTTCGTTATTCCGTTTAAAGTCTTCCTCGATGAGTTCGAGCAAAACCTTTCCATCCATCTCATCTGGTATCACTTGTTCCATAAGGTAGAGAATAGTAGGAGCTATATCAAAGGTGCTGGCTCCGCTCAAGTATGCGTTTTTGTTTATATATTTACCTCCGGCAATCATAAAGCCGTCCGTTACATGTTGTGCCTTTCGCAGTTTATAACCTTTTGCTGAGATCACACCAAAACGGGGATGTTGGAGTTGATTAATTGGTGCATCTTCAGCCCATAGGACAACGAGATCGGGCAGCTCATACAGGTTAGGTCCTTGATATATGTCAGAGGTACGTACAACATCATGTACCGCAGGCTTTCCAGTCTCCGGGTTAGTCAGATGTTTTAGTTCATAACGAATCTCGTCACTGAGTTCATCAAATTCTGCGCCATGCTCAACAATGCCAAAAGGTTCCCGCCCTTTGAGATTTAAGCTTATATATCCCTGGAAGTGGTCGCTTGGCAAAAAGAATGCCTTAGTTTTTTTCCAATCTATACCGCTGCTAAAGGCACTAGACACTGCCTTGTCGTGAACAGTCTCAGATACAATATGCGTGTTGATAAAATCTCTTAGGGACAGCGGAATAAGATTTCGCGCAAACGTAGTCCGTTTCAATAAAGATCCTATCGTGTTCAACTGTTTTTTCTTTGTAGCAGGAACCTGAAAACCGAGCTTCTCCATTACCTTAGGCATCATGTGATTCGCGGAATAGTTTATAGCCATGCCATGCACGGAAACAATAAAAAATGTCGTCTGATCAGAGATACGGCTAAACAGCCTGGCGAGAGCCGCATCAAGCTGAGTATAGATGTGTAGGAGTGCGTTTCGGATTTCGTCAGGAGCGTCTGGCTCATAAGCCCAGTGTCCTTCGTTGAAACGGTGATAGAATTGATGCCCTGCGGTATGTCCCTCTGAAAAGACAGTGAAAAAGAGATCCCAATCTCCCTGTCGCATGAGAAATTCAGTTGACTGAAGCTTTTTTTCTAGGTTGGACAAAAGGGTTTTGTAGATTCGTCTCTCCTGTCTGGTTGATCTGGGCGTAATGATCTCTCTGGGATGGGAATATTTTCCGTAATGTGTGATTATATCCCTGATAAATTCAGGAGGATTTGAGGTTGGCTGCTTCAGGGTTAAAGAGTGCTCACTCCAGGCGGAGATTTGTATTCCATCTATTCCTTCGATGGGAAAAGTTTTAGGAACGTCGAAGACAGCTACTTGCTTACCGGAATCACAAAGGAGGGACCAGAAAGGAAGGTAACGACAGTGATGAGCATTTATTCTTTCTATTTCAGTTGTGCCTCGCTTTATTTGCAGGTAGTTGTAGTAACCATGCTTTGCTGGAGAAACCCCGGCATTGAACGATGGCCAGGGAGAATCATTAAAGAAAACCTTCGTCGAAGTGAGTCGGACCCAGAGGCCTGATTTCATCAAGGAAGTAAGAAAGGGCATACGCCCTTCTTTTGACAACTGCTCTACTAAATCAGCGTCACAGGCATCTAATCCGATTACGATTATCCGATCTTTATCGGTTGAACCTTTGTTGCCCCTGTTATTAGCTTTCATTGCTTTCTTCCTGCTTTATAGCGTTTATGGGTTTGTTAAGTAGATTGATGCCACATATAAAGCTTAAGCGTGGGCTACTCAGAGTATTGATAATTAAAATCTTCTTTAACAAAATCTGCAAGTGAAACTACCCGTTGTATTCTAGCTGATTCCTCCGCCGCTTCAATTACAGCGAGGCTCTGGTAGCCATCCCAAAAATCTGGACTGGTTGGCTGTTTTTTTCGAACCGCTGTTACAAAATGATTAAGGGCTGCCTTATAGGATGGCTCACTTCCAGGTGAGAAGATTCTCTCTTTAAGATATGGACTATGAAACAGTGATTGAAACATGCGGCCAAGCCACTTAAGCCTGGCAAACTCGGCGGTAGGATCGGTAATTTCTACATCAAAAGAAAGATACCTATCGATCGTCAGCTTTCCCTCCATACCGTAGATTTCAAAGCGATCCTCTTCTACTGCGCTTAACGAGAAAAAAGACTGGACTAGAAGCCCGTTAGCTAGCCGTAGTTGAAGCATTGCACAGTCGTCTTCACTCTGCTGTAACCAAACACGTGCAAATACCTCTTGAATTTCTTCACCAGAGATAAAACGTACGAGGTCGATGTGGTGCGAAGCCAAATCTAACAGAGCGCCACCCCCCCTTTCTCGGGCTTTTTTCCATGTGGGTAATGTTCGCGTCGCGGTTGAAAATACGGATCTAACACAAACAAGTTCGCCTAGCCTACCGGATTCGATATGTTGCCTGGCTGCTTTATAAAATGCATTAAATCGATAATTAAAACCAACCATTCCGACCAAATCAGCGCGTCGCCAGGCTTCAAGCACACCTTGTGCCTCTTTGAGGCTAGTCGCAAGCGGTTTCTCAAGGTAAACGTGCTTACCATGCTCTAATGCTGTTACTGTGGCCTCAGCGTGAAGGTTATTTGGCAAGCAGATGATGACAGCTTCAACCTCTGGCATCGAAAGCAATTCGTTGTAACTCTCAAATGCAATGGCTTTAGGTACAAGCTTGCTAGCTTCTTCTCGTCTTTTAGGATCTGGTTCTGCGAGCGCAATTAGTTCACTGTTTGGTAATTGTCTAATGACATTAAGGTGAACCAACTGGGCAATACGACCACACCCAATTAGACCTAATTTGAGTGACGTCATCGGCTGCTAGTTCTCCTTCAGTTTCTTAGAAGGCACAGAAATTATTTAAGTATTAACTGCCTATCTTTTTTCTCATATATGTATTTTGAGTAAAGCGGATGTTTAAAATTATGTAAGGCATATACCTGCTCCCACCATCTTTGATTTATTATTCTTTTATAAGATAATCCATTTATTTTACCTAGCTTTCTATATTCGCTTTGATCATTAAACTCACGTATTGCTAGCAGCTCTCCTGCGAATTCTGAATGGAGTGCATAATCATCACCAATTAAATCATCAAAATAACAAAAAACCCTCGGTAATTGATTTTGATCATCTGTATTAAACAAGCCTAATGCGTGGACGGTGGAACTATAAAAGTCCAGGTCGATAGCGACAAAGCCAAGCGGAGCTGGTTTATATTTCTCAAAGAACTCTGGAACTGTGTCCTTAACATCGCCAATAACCAGAATCGCTTTCTTCAATCTTTTTTTGAGTAAGTCAATATCCATTTTGTAAAATCCTTTCTGAAATACGTAGGGAAGGTCTCGATAGTCGAGAGGATTTAAAAGACCTGTGCCGGAGTCAAAGCCGTAAACATCAATATCTATATTAGTCTCTCTTGAAACGTGTGCTGAAACCTCTTCTAGATCCAAGAGACCTAAGCCACCTGCAACGCCGAATTCAATGACGCTGATTCGATTAATACCTAATAGTTTGGCCTCTAGAGCAGCATGATAGGTGCAATAGGCATAATGGGGGCGATTAAATACATCTAGTGCCAATCTTAACTTAAATGGGCCAAAGGGTATTTTTTTCCACAACCCTATCAATATTAAACTAGGATTGAAAACAAGCTTAAGCAGCCTAGTCTTTGAAATCATAGCGTACCTTATCCTTTTTAGAAAGATGACGATAGCGATGGAATTCATATTTTAGCATCTTCTCTTTGGAATCGCCGTATCCCATAGCATAACCAGTAGATTGTCCTGCTCCATCTAAAATCAATCCCAAAATCATTGCTACAACAATTCGGAGTTTCATAGAGAGTGGAAGGTTTTGCAGTCTACCCGGTCTATACATATTTAAAATAGTGCGGCTAAAACGTATAAATGGTATGAGTGGGGTTGCAACTGTATACATAATCCGTTTGAACAGTGGCCAGTTTATTGAACGTGACGCTGCAAAGTACCTTCCCGCGATAAATCGCACGCGTATCCAGGACGAAAGCAAAGAAAAATTTATATGTGAGATTTTTGCCTCTGGTTCAAGATAAATTTGAAATTCTTTTGAGCGCAAATCCCAGTGTAGAACACTTTCTGCTTCAAGCATTGATTCCAGTTTATCTCTATATTCAAGCAATATTCCCCGTTTATAGCTACAGTTATGTCCGGGCAAATGGCTTGCAACCCCTGCCGGTGTAGGATCTAACCAGGGGCCATAACTAATCACAAGGTCAGCCCAGCTAAGAGCGCTATCTGGATTAGCGTTTCTTACTACTGGTCCGACTGCTGCCCAAGGTTGCCTGTGCGCTCTGATTAGAGCCTCAGCCCATCTTGGATCTGGAAAAGAATGATCTTCGGCAAGAACTGCGACAGGCGCAGTAGCCTGACGAACACCAGCCGCATTTCCGACAGCCCTGGACTCTATGGTGCCGATCTGAACCACTTTCATCTTAGGAAAGTCATTTAACACTGAATTATTCAGATTAAGGCGGTCAGCCGATGGTGCGACAATCACAACTTCGATTCGATCTTTTGCAGTTTGCTTCCTTAGACAATCTATTGTTTTACTGATTGTTTCGAAACTATCCGGAGTGACAATTATCACTGATATATCAGGATAATTAAGATCGTTCACTTTCTTATTCTCTATATTTGTCTTGCTCTTTGATGTGACGGGAACGTTCAAGTTCAATTGTAAGCCGACGTTGTGGAGCATCCCCCACTCCAAAAGCGTAGCCTGTTATCTCACCCAACGAATGTGAAATTAGACCCATAATTAATGCTGGCAAAATAGAAGGGAGCAGATTAGGTTTTACTGCAGTCCTCCGAATCTCTTTTAGAACACGCCTAAGACGAATTAGCGGAATTAAGGGCATACCAATAATGTAAAGTAGCCGTTTCCCGATAGACCAATGCTCATAATGCGCACGTGCAGTCCCGAATAAGCGTCCTCCTTGAAACTCTGATCCTAAATAAGAAGATAGTAATGAGGGGTTTAAATGGTTTACTTTTGCTGCTGGCTCAAGATAGAGTTGATATCCCTTCGAGAGTAGATCCCTGTGTAGTATGGTCTCCACTTCTAGCATGGTTTTTAGTTCAGTTCCGTACTCCAAAAGAACTGAACGTTTATAAGATGTTTGATGGGGGGCTAATCCCCGATTCTTAATTGACAGGGATTGTTCAACCCAGGGTCCAAAATCTGTAAAAAGGCTAGCCCAACTAATCATGCTTCCAGGATTAGCGTTATAAATTACAGCCCCTACCGCGGCATAGGGTTTTCGGTGTGCATTGATTAGTGCCTCAGCCCAACCTGCTTCCGGATAAACGTGTTCTTCAACGTAACTAATTACTGGCGCACATGACTTGTGAACACCGGCAGCTATGCACCCACCTGTTGACTCGATTTCACCGACTTCTACCACTTGAAACTTTAGAAAGTCTTTAAGCTCTGATTCATTTAGACCGAGCTTATCTGATGAAGGTGCCACGATTACAACCTCCATGCTATCACTGACTGTTTGTGACCGTAGATATTTGATTGTTTTGCGAATCCTCTCATAGTGATCTAGTGTTACAAGTATCACCGAAATATCAGGAGAACTACCATCACTCATAATAATTGCACCCTTGATAAGCTTGTTCATTGTTTCGTGATTTTCGATGATTAGGCTGAAAGATCTTCAAGAGTCATTCCACGCAGTTAGACCGGTTAATATGAAATCTAACGATGAGAATATCAATTGAACGAAGAACTATCAAAGCCTGAATTGCTTATGAAACATGCTTGAGATGGTATCATATTGGTTTTGTATCCCATTACGAGTATACATTTTGGAAATGAATTAACTTATTAAATGGTTTCATTTTATAGAATGACTAACTTCATAGTATTGTTTGTTGTTAATACAACGCAAATTACACTATCCTGGGATTCGCAAGATGTTTCTTATACTATGATTTCCAGCTTCCCAAAAAAATCCAGCGGCGTTAACTAGTTGCCAAATAATAAGCAACCACGCAAGTGTTAATACCTGAGAGACTTGCACTTGTGAGAAAGGATAGAAAAGCCAATTACGGAAGTTTAAAAGAAATTTAAGATCTTCAAAAAAACCACCATAACCTCTTCGAAGGCGAGTTAGGTGATAACGAAAGGCCCCACGACCATAATTGAAGTGTTGTTTAGAGAAAGTATGTAGGTTCAGTGAATGAGCGTGGTAGATTATCGCTTTGGGTTCATAAATCATTTTAAATCTTAGATGTAAACAGCGATTACAAAATTCACGGTCCTCTGAGGTGGTAAAGTTTGGATCAAATCCGCCAATAGTAAAATAAAGATGTGCGGGTAAAGCCATATTATTTGAGGCGAAAAAACGAGACTGATTTGGCTTGGCATTATAGTGTCCATAGACAACGTCTAAAATAAGCTGGCTAGTAGTCGAATAGATATTATTAGTCAAGTGATTTATCGTTCTTCCACCTATAATGCAATCCGTCGCCTCCTTAAAACGTGCGGCTAAGGTCTTAAGCCAATCAGGGTCAGCCATACAATCATCATCTGTAAAAGCCAGGAATTCGCCCATTGCTTTTCCTGCGCCGCTATTGCGTGCGGCTGCAGGACCGGCTTGTGTATGTGTGATGAAACTTAGGTTGATCTGATTATGGAATGGATCAACTACAGCTTCTGGTGACGTCTCTCCGCCATCGTTTACTACGATCACCTCAAAGCAGTTGCGTGGATAGTCCAAAAGAGTAAGGGAGTGAAGGCAGTTCCTTAATTGAATTGGGCGGTTGTAAGTCGGAATAATAATTGAGAAGAAAGGCTTCATGCAAAAGTTCCGAAAACCGTGTCTAATACAAAACGTCAGATTATTCTTTAACTTACTCCTTTAAATAAAGAAACGTATTTAACGATATTTCTACTTATGTCAAATTTTTCTTCAACTTTCTTTCTTGCATTTTCCCCTAGTTTTTCTCTCAATTTATGATCTTCAATAAGCTTTATCATTGCTTCCGCTAAAGCATTCTCGTCATTTGGAGTGACTAATATTCCGCTGACTCCATCTTGTACAATCTCAGGTATACCCGTTACATTCGTCGTGATGACTGGCAATTTCATAGCCATAGCCTCGATCAAAACATTCGGTGTAATATCTCTGCTGCCATCTTCTGCGATCACGCAAGGCAAAACAAAAATATCAGAATTTCTATATTCTTCTAATACTTTATTAAAGGGTTGAGGTCCTAAAAAGAAGACCCATTCTTCCAATCCTAACTGCCTATATAGTTTCGTCAGCGATATGTAGTAGTTTATATATAAAGGTTCTTCTGGGCCGCCGATAATTTCACATTTGAATGAGTATCCTCTATCCTCTAGAATCTTACAGGCCTTAAGTAAGTATACAAGCCCTTTCTGTTCGATCAGTCTAGCTACAGTGAGTATCCTGGTCTGGTTTGAAGTATTCTCACTTTTGAGTTTGGACTCAAATTGCTGCAAACTAATGCCATTGTAAATAGTATGAATTTTCCCCCAATCTCGTTTATCTAAAAACGACCTTAGATATGATTCATTGTATTGGGTGTTTGTTACAATGAATTCCGCATTCACAAACTTCTCGGATGATGCGTACGAGTATTTTTTTCTGTGAACATCGTGCGCACGTGCTTGTACAGAATATGGAACTTTTAGAACTTTAGATGCTATCAAGGCAATAAATGCGTTAACGTCTGCCCAAGGAGAATGAACATGATTTATGTGCAAGTCTTTTAATACCCCTGCCAAATATACCGCCTTAAGAAAGATTATGGCATCCTCTTTAAGGGTTTTATACCTTCCGTACTTGTGAAACACCGCGTAAAGAAATAGGTTCAGAAAAGACAGGGGATTTTTGAAAAAAAAGTATTTAAAATATCTTAGAAGATGCTTTTTATTCACAGGGTATAAGTAGTAGGTATCTTTGACAAGAGACCTTGTATTTTCGTCTAAACATTCTAGATCGCCTGAGGCATCAGCAACAATCTCAACCAAAAGTCCCGATTTCCTTAATGCTGCTATTTCGCGTTGAATGAATGTCTGGCTCAAAATGGGATAGTGCCACAAATAATATGCTATACGTTTCTCTGAAGTGGGTTTATTTCCCCTATTCAAACTAAATAAATTAATAGGCCACCAGGAAAAATGATCAATCATTGAGTTATAAAGACTATTAGTAGTTGGAGACCATACACGCCAATATATGAAACTAAGAATTCTTCTTCGAACACTTTCTAAAAAATATATTATATTAGGAAGCTTTAAAGCATAATACAATCCAGTAAACATAAATCTATTTACATTGTATTTTTTCTCTTTTGTGAAGTGGATCTTATCACTCTTTAATAACTTTCGAAGGATAAACAACCTTTGAATCAAGAACCTTAAATTCTTAAATCGCAAAGATTGGGCAGTATTGGTCTTATGTATTCTGAAACAGTACAAAAACTCTGGCACAAGTTTTATATCGTATTTATCTACGATTCTAAGGGCCATATCATAATCCACGCCATATTTAATTTTTTCATTAAACTTTCCTACTTCATTAAAAACCTCCCTTCTGTAAGTTCGCAAATGATTTATGACTGAGCCATGGACTAATAATTCCCTTTTGTAATCCATATCCGGCCCTCTTTTTTTGAGAAGGTTTTTCCTTCTTTTATGAAACGCATCTCTTGTTACTCTTCCATCTTCATCTATCTCAAAAAAATAGCAATGGACTTGCCCAATACTAGGATCGCTTTTTAGTTTACTAACCATCTTTTTAAAAGCATAAGGTAATACTAAATCATCTGAATCCACATGCATCATAAGAGGTGAATTGCTCTGTTCAATAACCAAGTTATGACAATATCCTATACCCATATTCCTTTTATTTCTTATCAACTTTATCCTTGGATCTTCAAAAGAAAGTACAACTTCCGAAGTGTTATCTTGAGAGCCATCATCAACAACGATTAACTCAAATTCAATACCATCTTGCCTCAATACACTTTCAATAGCTTCTCTAATATATTTCCCGGCATTATAGGCTGGCATTGAGACTGTTAATTCAGGCATATCTCCCTTTCGCCCATCATTTCTTGTTCCAGCATTTATGCTTTCAGCTTATACCTCACATAATTATCGCTATTCGCATTGAATTTTTTTATTATCCTGCAAAGCATCCAGATAGAGACGAACAAACCTTTCGGAATGCTCATCGCTTTGTTTCCTGCGTTTAGCTTGAATAGTTAGACCATCCGGTATGTTCACTCCCAGATAAGTAAGAATCCGTTTAATCACACCTTCGTAACCATGTTCCAAGTCGTCCTCATAAACCACATTAAACGGAGAGATTTTAAGAGCTTCAAAGTAATTTTGCCAACTTGAGTCCCAGTCGCACAGGTTATGAATTAAACGATCAATTGATTTAAAGTTGAACTCTAGTGTTTCTAAGTATTGTGTTGGTTCGCCTTCGTGCCAATTATAAATTCCAGTTTTTTTGGCTTTATAAAATGAAACGGCTTGCCTCACTTTGTCACGACGGGTGATCCTGATATAATGAAGATTTGGAAATATACAACCCATCAAATCAGGTGTCTGTAAATGCATATATTGGGGGATTCTTAAAACTTTTTCCCTAAAATAACCAACTTGATCCCACATTATTTTTATACCAAAGACACCGTTGCCGGTTGTTCCTTCCTCAATAATTTTATTGAGATATTCATAAGACGTTGAGGCCCTCCAAATCTCTGAATACTTTTCAACATATTTCCGAAGGAAATACTCATCGGGCCTACCAGCCAATCCGGTTTTCCACAGCACTTCACATAGCAACCCACTGCCGCTGCGGGGAGTTCCACAGACTGTATATGAAGTATGAGGTTTCATATTCCTGACTTGTTCGTTTATTTTATATTCAAAAAATGAAGAAAAAAATAGATTATTGATATAAAAAAGCGCTTCAGCTTCTTTTTGAGAATATGTAGAAGATTATATTCCGAAAGAAGCTCATTAAGCTTGCAATACTCCTTTTTAAATTTCTTCTCACTGTAATCTTCTGAAAATAATCCATGGCACAAACTAACTTTAGCTATCCAGATAAAATTGTCGCGACTTTTATTTAGAACATCCATACAGTATTTAAATGCAGAAAAGGCATTTGCTTTTCTTAATTCGATACCAAGTTTATAGTACTTTTTAAACGCCTTTTTCGGATTGAAAATATCAAAAGGGGAAATCTTAAACTTGTTGACGTTGTAGCTGCCTGAACTCGTCAAGAATCTTTCCAGAAAATCAAAGTCTTCATTTTTTGGATATGGATTTAATAGATCATTTTCATCTTCTAGAAAAATCCCGTGAGCGATTGCTATTTGTGCAATTAACGAAGCTTCATGACCACTATTTTTTAACTCTCTAAAATGCCAGAGTAACCCTCCCAAATCTTTTCTATATCTGTACCTTCTACCTTCCAATAAATACTTCGAGAATGTATAGTGTGGGGTGTAGCTCGGTCTGTGTTCACCAAATGTGTGCCATAGCTTTTTATTAGATTTGTCGAAGAATCTTAAAACATATACTGTTATCCACCCATATTGCCAAATATCGTTTCTAAAATCGGTATCTGGCGATATCGAATTCTTGAACTGAACCTTTTCAAAGCATTCTTTTCTGAACATTCTTATGCTAGATATCCTACCGATGAGGGGATCCCTGAGATGGCCTACTGCTATACCGACATTCTTCTCCATACATTTTCTAAGATCTTCCAAACAATTTTCATCCAATATCATATCCGAATCTACCTGCATAAAAAACTCCGTTTTTACTTGGGAAGCTCCTTGATTCAGCGCCTTATGGAATGGCGTGACATTCCTGATTATGATTATTTCTTCTGGTGGGAGTGTTTGTTTTTTTACAAAATCAATGGCGAGTTGGGTAGTTTCTTCACCGATGGTCAATACGACAGCAGTTATGTCACTCATTGAAGTTAGAATACCAAAATTATTTCTAGTGGATAATGAAAACTGTTTTTCTCTGGAGAGTCCATGCTTTAGGTCTTTATAGATCAGTATTGATAGTTCCACTCACTGATTGTACCAAAGTTGTGAGAAAGATCTGCAATCAGCATTTTACTAAAATTAGGATTACAAACCTTTTCTGAAAAACAAAATAATAAAAAGAGGTAATTTTTTTCATCAATATTTACAAGATCATTAAGTTTTGTTAATAATTCATTTTTTTTCTAATTTAATATCCTTGTGTTTTATTTCTTTGTATGATTCCCCATAAATTTGTTTTACAATTTTATTAAAGCTAATAGACGTAAACAAGCTCAATATGGATAGGCCATAATTAAGACAATATACTTTTCTTTTATAAAAATCTTCAATTTCGTACAAAAAAACGACACTGTCAAAATCCACTAATATTACCAATTCATTATGTATTACAAGATTATCCAGGCATAAATCTTGAATAACTATTCCAGAATTTCGTAAGCTAATATCTATTTTTACTAACTCTGCTATCAAATCTAATCTTGCCTTTAAACATTCTTTACGGATCAGGTCTGCTTTCTTATGTTCGGGAACATATTCGCACAAGAATGCAGCATGATTGGAATCCACTCCATGTAGTTGTACAAATCTAGGATCATTTCTGCTTAAAAAATAATAATTCTCTAAAGCTCTTTTCAAATAAATTTTACTTTTATTTTTTCTTATTCTTATAGCATATTCTTTTTCATCCCGTTTAGCTAAATAAATATCATTCACTCCTCCACTTCCAACTTTTCTAATAATTTGGAATTGATCTATATCAAACTGAGGGATGGTCAACTTCGACGGAGCTCTGAAAAGTCCGTATTTGCGCAGTAAGGAGACAAGCCATCTGAACTCACCGTCTAATATCTTGGTGTGGAATAAACTTGTAAAGATTTTACGACTCAGTGGCGGTATTCCTCGAATCTTTCTCCCAAAGAACTTGATTGGTTTCATAACACTCATAATCCACCTAGATGAAGAATTTCCGTTTTTGATTTATAGGCCCCTAATTTAAAAGCATTATGGAAAGACGTAATATTCTTGATAGTGATAATCTCTTCGGGTTGGGAAGTTAAAATACCAAAATTGTGTCAATTAGATTCTGGTAAGATTTAGTCTTCAAAAAGTAATCAATGTTGTCATGGAATTTTTTTGTTAAGGAAAGAAAGATCTTTTCTAGAAAGTTGTTTAAATTAAATGGATCGACAAGAAGCTCTTCATTGCAGATCTGCCAATTACCGCAATTCTTTGAAGCAATAATATTGCAACCCATAGCAGAGGCTTCAAATAAAATACCTGGTGCAGGGTCAAAAAGAGATGTGCAAACAATTGTTTTGGCATTTCCCAGAAGAATAAACAATTCTTCCCGTTTCGTTATTAGTCCATAATGTTTTACGCCGACAAGCTTTTCTTCTACTTCTCCGACTATATGAATGTTTAAACCTTTGCATTGTAAAACAATCTTTTTGACAAGCTTATAATTCTTTTCCGGTCTGCTCCATGCACTGGCAATGAAAAGTATATCAATATTTCTTTCGAAGAAAGGTTTTTTTAACCTCAAATAATCTAACGCGTCTTTGTATATCCATTCTGCAGACCATATAACATCAGTGTATATTTTCGCAATTTGCGAAGGTGGGAAAAAGTACTCGAATAAAAACATAGTCATATCAGAATGTGTGACGATAAGATCCGAAATTCTGATAGCATCTATTTCATATCCAGGAAGAAGCACGGGTAGATGTTTTGCGTGCTTAATAATTTCACCCAGGGAAATAACGTCTTTTGCTTTTTTTTTGGCTATGTAATCTCTGACCTGTTGACATCCAGAGGTAATAAATATGTTTCGCTTTTTGGGAGCTGCCCGTTTCATCAAAAAAGCCGCTATGTAACCTTTGCCTACCAAAATATCTGGAGACAGGTAATTTATGAGATTATTTAACTCAGGGTGTGGGTGATGCCAGGATCCCTTTAAAACACAGTTATAAACATTAGTCATAGATTTTGGATTTCCAAAATTTTCACCAAAAACGTATCTATAATAATCTACATCTTGCTCATCGATGAGATTTAAATAACAGACATCGAGTAATAAAATCTTTTTAGCCATAAGATAAAAGGAAGCTAGCCCGATTTTGAATCAATATATAGTTGCAAAACCTCTTCTGTTTCTCCAAAAGCCTTTTGCTGTCCCTTATGAAGCCAGAGAGTTTTAGTACAAAAAATTTTTACAAAATTCAGATCATGTGTTGAAATCAAAAAAGTTTTGCCGTTATTTTTAGAATTTTCAAAATATTCTTCGCATTTCTTTTTAAAGTTCTTATCCCCTGCTGTGAGAGCTTCATCCAAGAGAAATATATCCGTTTCGACATGCCTCATCGTTGAGAAAGCCAATCTTGCTCTCATGCCAGAAGAAAGGGTTCTTAACTCTGCGCCAACAAAATCCTGCAATTCAGCCCACTCGATTATATCGTGTAATTTTCCCTTAATTTTTTTTCTTTCCATGCCATATATCGCCCCGTATAAAAAAACATTTTCCTCTACGCTCAGTTCATCTACCATTCCAGTACCAAGTCCGGCTAGAAGGGTGATATATCCATTTACATGAACTTGTCCCTTATTAGGCTCTTCTAATCCAGCTATGACTTTCAATAATGTCGTTTTACCTGATCCATTATTTCCAATAATTCCAATTTTGTTTCCTTTCATTATCTCGATATTGATATCGTTCAGGGCGTAAATAGTCCTAGAATTAGAAGCCCCGCCGAGCAGTTTTCTTTTAAGCAACAAGAACATTGTCGTATGGTTGCTTTTAACTGAAAATGTTTTACATAAGTTGGTTGTTCTTACAGCGTAATCCAATTTACAGATGCTCTGCGAATTTAGGTTCAAATTTTTTGAATATTTTGAACGCAAAATATATCAAAGCCGAGTTTATCAAAACAAATAGCAACATCAATTCAAGAGAAAAAAACCTTCCTTCAATTATAATAGTCCTTGAGAAATTTATTAAATGGGTTAATGGATTTAGTAAAACAATGTTTTTCGCGAATCCTTCTCCTAAAAAAGATAGACCATAAAATGTAGGTGTTACAAAGAAAAGCAACCTTAGAAACACTTGATAAAGGTGATCTGTATCTCTTACAAAAACATACAAATAAGATAAGAGAAGAGAAACCCATAAAACCATCATTAATTGGAGTAGAATCACCAACGGTAGCATGATTAAAGAGCTAGATACTTTAATCCCCAAAAAAAAAGCTATTATTACACAAATAATCATTGAAAAAATAAATTCTATAGTATTAGAAATAATAGAACCTATTACCAATATTTCTTTGGGAAATATTGCATTGCACGTTAGATTTTTCATAGAGCGTAAAACACGCATGGAGGCGGATGTGCTGTTTGCAAAATGCGTATACTGGATTATACCTATAAGCAGATAAATTCCGTAGTGTTCTATCCCCTCACCAATCCTTATTCTAAAAAAGATAAATAGCACTGTAAGCATAATTAAAGGATTCAGAAAACTCCACATAAAACCAAAAAAAGTGCTTTGATCTTTGAGTTTATACTGAGTAAAAGCCAGTTCTCTTAATAAATTTAAGTATTTTTTTTTATGAATCATAAAATTATCTCATACTGAAAACTTAACCAGTGTTTTATAGGTTAGTGTTTAACTTATAAGCTTTTTTCGATTCCTAACTTATCAAACTTCAAAATAAGAAAATCTTATAGACCCAAAAATCTTACCGACCTTTTTACCTATGTTGAATGTAAAATAGCAAATAGAATAACTCCGGTTCTTACCTAGCATATAATTAATAAGACTTGATAAAATCTCAATATAGCTATTTAGATAAAATCTGCCGTGTCCAAATTGCCTTAGAAAAATCTTATGTTTCTTAACCACTCTCACAGAATGAAAACCATGTAAATAACCCTTGTGGAATAAGCCCGAAAGGGTTTTTTCATTGCTATGGTAGACTATAGCTTCAGATCTATAAATAATCTTATACCCAGCTTGAAGAATTCTATAAGATAAGTCACCATCTTGGACTCTTAGAAAACTCTCATCAAATAAACCAACTTCCTTAAGGACAGAAAGTTTTGAGGCCCAATTCATTGTGATAACATACGGGGGCTTAAATTCGTTGATGGCTTTGTTATGGTCATGAATTTTCTCACCAAATTCTTCTATGTTGTTACATGGGTGTTTTGCCAGAATTTTGCCACCTACAATGCCGATACTATCATCTTGTAAGGGGGGAATGATATATTTTAGCCAGTCTTTATCTACCACGCAATCCGAATCAGTAAAAGCGACGAACTTTCCGCTTGCGCTCATAATACCTTTGTTTCTCGCGGCGGAGGGTCCTTTCTTTTCCTCATTTAGCATGCTAATTTTCTCTCGGTAACTATCTATTATATCTGCTGTCCTGTCAGTTGAAGCGTTATTCACAATGATGAATTCCACATCTTCTCTTGGATAGTTAAGCTTCAAGAGAGACTGGAGGCATTCTTCTATTGTGACTTCGGAGTTATATACTGGAACTATCACAGAAACTTTCGGTGCATGAGCCATCGTTGATTGCCCTTAATTTCTGGCTAAATCAAAATGTGCTATTAAGTATGATAACGATAATGCCGCTCTTCCCATAGAGACAAACTCAACAGCCTCCATAATCCCCAGCTAAAGTCAACTTTTTCAGAAAGGTGTTGCAGAAACATTTTCTGCAAGAAATCACGGCGAACCGGCAGTCCCATGATTTCGCTTCGCCGCAAAACCGCCTCTTCGAAGACCGGCCGGAGCACTCCCCGTAACCAAGCACCCATCGGTACCATAAATCCGCGCTTCTTCTGGGTCTGAAAATGCACATGGTGTGCGAGTGCATGCCGAAGTGGTAATTTGCCAATTTTTCGTTCCATATCTAGGCAGGAGCTCCAATTAATCCGTGAGGAGACTTCCAGGACATCGCGGTCTAACAGTGGAACTCGTACTTCTAACGAGTGATACATGCTAGCTCGGTCTACTTTAAGCAAGATTCTAGTCAAAAGGCCGGTAAATTCATTCCAGCGCAGCCACTGCGCCGTCTGCTCAAGTTCCCAGCCAGTATAGTCAAATAGCTTGAAACCTGCTGGCCACTGAGGGAGATCCGGGAAAATATGCCGAAGACGGTGGCCATTGTAGGTATGACGATAAAGATACCAATCTCCAATACTTCGCCACCGCGGGCCCGGATATCCTTTTCCAAGTCGGAAGATCTTTTTGGCTCCCCAAAGGGCAATACGCCACCAATAAGGATGACGGAAGTCATGTGCTTTGTATAACACGGAAGCAATGCGGTCAACGTATCCCCAAAAGATCTCATCTCCCCCATCTCCGGAGAGCATCACCTTCACCTTTTGCCGAGCCAAGCGCGAAATTAACATTGTTGGGAAAATGGAATAATCGGCAAATGGTTCACCGCAGGCATCAATCACATCATCAAGCATACCAAGAGCATCGTCTGGCGTTACATGCCACACGACATGATCTAGGCCTAACTCCCGGGCATATACTATGGCATCTGGTGATTCATCAAAGCGGTCTCCGTTTGTGCCAAGGGTGAAAGCAGGTATATTCCCGTTGCTAACTGACCGCATCTTGGCAGCCACTAATGGGGAGTCAATGCCTCCGGAAAGGAAGGTGCCCAGTGGAACATCACTTACCATGTGCCGTCTCACTGCCTTGGTAACAGCCGCATCCACAGCCTCGTAAGCTTCTTCTCCTCGTAAATCTGGCTCGCGATAGACAGGAAACTCGAAGAAACGCCCCCGACTGGTGTTGCCATCGGTATTTACTTCTAACCAACTGCCCGGTTCAAGCATGTGAGTATTTTGAAGCAGGGCATAAGGAGCAGGGATATAACTCAGGTCCAGATACATAGCCAACGCTTCACGACATACCTCTAAACCACGACTCCAAGAATGGGCTAATATCTGGTCATACTGAGAAGCGAAAACCAGGCCTTTGGGGGTCATCATGTAGTAAAGCGGCTTGATTCCTGCGTGATCTCGGGCTAATAGGAGGCGGTTTTCTACGGTATCGTAGAATCCTAGGGCAAACATGCCGTTTAGATGGTTTAGCGCTTTAACTCCCCAATGAGCGAGAGCATACAGAACTACCTCTGTATCGCCCGTAGATCGAAATTTTACACCTCTCAGCTCGAGTTTTCGCCTCAATTCGCGGAAATTATAGACCTCTCCATTGAAGACGATGACGTAGCGGCCATCTTGCGAAAGCATGGGTTGGTGTCCGGCAGGCGATAGGTCCAGAATGGAGAGACGACGAAATCCCAGTATACACGAATGCCAATCACTCCATATCCCCTGATCATCAGGCCCCCGGCGGGCTATCAAGTCCAACGAGTTGGCGATCTCAGTATGCCATTCAGTAACATTTGCCTGAAACGACAACATTCCTACAATACCGCACACCTAAGCTCTCCTCCCTTCCAATAATTTTATAGGGGATCGTGTTTCAACGATCTGGCTAATAAACCTATAATATATCCTTCCTGTATATATGTATCCAACCTCGTCTCGCATCATAACCTAGTTTTTCTTTTATCCACTTGTCAATTGAAGATTTATATAGGCATTGCTTCAGATAAGACCTTTTCGCATTCGAGATAAACCTTATTCTATCCCAAAATCCTACGCCATGCTTTTTCAGGATCTTTCTTATCTCACTCGTATGTACACTCAAAGGAAGATGTGTAGTCAATCTAAAACAATCAAGATGGTCTCTATAATAATAAAGACATTTTTTAACCGCTTTGAAAGTCGCACTCCTCTCTGCCATCGTCCAGGGAAAATCATAATCATCGGGTCCCACTGAGTTCAAAGATTCATCTAAACCCCCAATTGACAAAGCTTTGTCTCTCCGCCAGCAGAGTAAATGTTTAACTGGTGATCCCACCTTAAAATCATCGAGACTAAATTTTTCCTTACTATAGTAAACAGAGCTAATAGGGTTGTCATTTTCGTCAATAACGACTCTTGACGAATGGAAGAAATCAATTCCGGCATATTGGGCTATATAGCGATTTAATACTTCTACAGCATTATTTGACCACATATCATCAGCCAACAGTATTGCAACAAAATCCGTTTTGGCATATTTCATGCCAGTATTAATTGCCCCAGCTAGTTTCCGCCCTTGATTCACAATAATTTCAATGCGTGAGTCATTTAGCTCTTTTTCTAATATCTCGCGGAACTTATTAAAATCGTCCTCTTCCACAATAATTAGTAAGTACCAGTATGGGCAACTTTGATTGATTACAGATTCAATAGCTTTTCTTAGATAATTAAGATAGTAATTTTTTAACGGCATTAGCACTGTTATTGCCGTCTCATTCATTGCTAACCTCTCTTTCTCAATGCTCACATTTGCTATGACTGAGCCCAAGTTAAGATACTATCTACTGCTGCCTATTATCACTTCACTAGCGACCTCATTAAAGGGATCGATCATATCTATAATAATCCAAGTCTTGCTGATCATCAGATTTAAAGATGTTTGCAAATTTAACATATCATGAGCCTTTTCATGTGATCGGCCAATCTCAAAGCGAGAGCGACTATGGTAAGCGTGGGATTCACACAGCCGGGGGTTGGAAATAGTGAACTGCCTGCTATGAACAAATTGGAGATACCGTGGACCTGGCAATTTTCATTTACAACACCCCTTTTAGGGTCTACATGCATGCGTGTCGTTCCCATGTGGTGATGACCACCCGTAAGCGAAAGCGGCCAAGTAGTATCGTTATCATCTAGGGTTATCATTAAGCGACCCAGTCCAGCACGATCGAGTTCTAAACGGATTATCTCGTGTGCGCGCCTCAAACTACTTTTGTCTATAGGGCTCAATCGCCAGTCCAACTGTACACGGTTCTTACCAAGACAGTCGCGCTCAGCAGTAAGAGTCACTCTACTATTTGGATTGGGTGCCTGTTCAGTGCGATTATAAAGGCGGAAAAGCTTAACTGGATAGGAGTTCCCCTTGAAGAGCTTCCTGTATGCGGCAGTGGCAACATCATTAATGTCAACGATTACATTGCTCAGGTGTTTGATAAGACCATCAGGCATATTCCTTTGACGGAGGGCCTTAAGAAGAAGTTCAAGAGAGGTAACACCATTTGAAACTTGGTAGCATGATGGTTCTAGAGTAGCACTAAAATTCACCAATTTCTCATGACGCAGAGTCTGCGCGGAGAGCGCCAAAGCCCTTATGACTGGTACATTATTTACCTTACACTCATAATTATATAAATTATATAAAGCTGCCGAAATACAGGGATCTGATGGAATAAGTATGCCCGATTCGAGGTGTGGGTGTTCCATGAAAAACCTTCCAACGAGATCGTTTTGATTGCCCAGTCCAGCACTCTGTACCTTATTGGACAGTAACAACAAACGCGCATTCTCGATGCCGCCTGTGGCCAAAATGAATAGCTTCGCTTCAACCCAAAATTTGTTCCCCTGTAAACAAGCCACCTGCAAGTGGGTTACAGTCCGTGCCGTATAGGTTGTCTCAATGTCCAATACATTCGCGTAGAGATAGGTGTGGATATTGTCTGCGCGCTCTACCTCATCTCGATAAATTTCCCCAAAGCGGATAGATGGGCTGATTTGTATGATTTTGTTAATCACACGGTCTCCTATGAATGGGAGAGAAGGGCTGTTTTTAGTTTCCCAAGCCTCGACGTCATAGGCAAAAGGTCTAAGCCGTAAGATAGATTGCGCACGTTCGTAGAACGGATGAAGGTGGGATTTATCAAAAGGCCAACCGCTGTATGGAATCCAGTCCCGTTTTTCAAAATCAATTTCGTCAAGCTGCCAACACCAAGCCTCCTTACCCAAGGTGCCACCAAAATAGCGAAGGCGCGTTGTCTCTAGTGGGAAATAAGAAAGCCCAACATTTTCACCCTCGGAAAGTGACTGTGTCTTTTCGTCAAGTTCTAGACCACCGCTTTCCAGTAGACAGACTCGAAAGGGCTGACCGATGAATTCATGCGCCAGGGTAATTCCCGCCGGTCCAGCACCAATAATGCAAACGTCAGTTTTGATAATTTTGTTCTCTAGGAGAGTGCGGGCGTCAATTAACAAAGGAGTATTCCTTACTAAAGCTGTGCCAGTTCAGGAGCTATGAGACGAGTGTTACGGGTAGTAATTACCCTGTTTTTGCATACTTATTTTGCTCTTATTTTGCCGCCTCTACTGAAATCTCTTCTAAATAGGTAGAGCCCCTTAATTGAACTTTGATCTATTCAAACTAATAACCTTCTTACACACCTATACCTCTCTTTGACATAACTTTCAAACTAGAACCTTTTGGAATCTATTTTATAGTAAAGTATATATAGAAGGAGGGGAAGAACTTGATTTTGGGGTATGTGCTTAAGCAGTATCGGCTAAAGAAAATCATCCCTCAAAATCTGATTTTTCATAGGTGTTTCATTCCACTGAAAAGGGCCCTTTTTTATGAATGAATACGGCAGGTTAGAAGCAAGGTTAGAGTATGTCTCTTTGTTACATTGTGTTTGTGAGTAATCCCTCTTGATCTAGTCTTTTGCTTCCTTATTTCTTACGTTGCATTATGTTCTTCTTGGCTTAGTATCTTATTAATCTTAAGAACGAGGTAATAGGCATAACCGGGAAAGTAATTTTTATCGCGATAACGGAAGAAGCAACGCTCCTGAGTAAAATACCATTCAAGATTAAATCTGTTTTCATCTATGAGATTCTTGTATACATCAATCATTTCATCAAATGATAGTTTCTCAGGGTGATTGGTCTTATAAAATGCTTTACGACGTGCAAGTTGTATCTCGTTGAAGAGAGTTGGCCATCTCTTTTTGTAAACTTCTTTAACTTCGGGAATGATAGTTAAAATCAGGATGGTTGAATCTGCAGCTACACGAAATATATCAGGGAATAAATCAAAATGCTCAATATGCTCTCCAAAAACTATTGGGTTGTCAACGACTATAAAATAATACTTTTGGGATGTCACTTTTATCTCTTTATAGGAATCAGTTATCTTGATATTGGCATTTGGTAGGTTCCGTTTTAATCGGAACTCTAATTTTGGATTACATTCCCATACTTCTAAACTTGATATATAAGGTACATAGTTTTTTGTATGAACGTTGCCTGAGCCTCCAAAAACCTCAAGTGCATTTAAATCTTTCAAGTTTATACCTCTAGCTTCTAACTCCCTTAAAACTTGATGTATAGGGGCTAACCGTAATATGTTACGAACTCTCCTTAGAAACGTCTTTATAAACAGGATGTTTCGCATTAGCTCATTGAGCTTTCTTCTTTTTATCATTATCCCATATTATGCATAAGCTCTTTATATCACAAAAAAATGGTCTAATGCTAGTAAAAATTTCTCATGGGTTCCATCAGATAAGCTCATTACCTCCACCCCTTGGACTGCATCTTGTAAATAGCCAGTATCCTCTCTTTTTTCTTCGTATCTTTCTGTGCTTTATGTAGGTTTGCTAGGCATTAATTTGGATTTATTGGTTTAATCTCTAATTTTCTCATACACGCATCCTAACATTTAGAATCTATTTCTTGATATGGTTTTAAAAACATCAAACAAAAGGTATTTTTACAAGCCTCAAAAATATTTAAACGTTCTCGGTATGATGACTATGAGAGACTCTTCAATCAGATGGCTGCGTAAAGCCAAATACGGTCTTCAGGTATGCAGTTTCGACTATTCCTACCTGTTCCTCTTCTCAATCATAAGGCATTTTTCTCATTTTACAGCGCGCTCAAAAAACTCGATAATGCGGCCACAGGCATCATAAGATAATGCGGCACGCCTTCCGCTTTCAGCGATTTGAGCTAAATCATCGAGACGAGATGGCCTTGTCCAATCCGAGACGATATCCGGTATATCTTTCGGATCATCAAATACCAAGTAATGCATCTCTTCTTGCAGGCGTAGCCCTGGAATCATTTCTACTGAGTTGCACTCCCTGTCGGTAAGCACCGGTTTTCCAGATAGCCAGGCGTCCCAATGCCTTTGACTTTGTTCGCCCCATCCCCTTGGACAAACGATTATTTTACAATTGGCCATGATCTCATCGTACTCCTTCTTCGAGTATGCATGACTCTCCTTGCAGATTCCGATTCCGACCTTTGCCGTCTCTCTCGCAACACTTTGGCGATAGCCGGGAGGTCCACTTGGTCTGCCAATAAAACCGGCCTTGTACTTCGGTGGGGTATTGGAAACGAAACACGGTTCTCCCCAAATATGCTCATACGCCCATATATGTTCCTCAGGGAAAGGATAGAGTTCTTTCCGATTGTACGCAGGTGTTCTATAAAGTATTGGATCGCCCAGCCTCCAATATGGAGTTGCATAGGGGCGGCGGCTCATATCTGTATGATTGAAAACAATCTGGACAGTTTCAGGAAATTCAGCCCGATAAATCGCATACTTTTCTATGATTGGGAAAATCCGAGACGGGTCGAAGCGCTCTTTATTGGCCCAATGCTGCCACACGTGTAATAGCATTGCGTCAAACGGCCTTTCAAACGCTTCGTCGTTTCCATGATAGACAAGAATATGTATGTCTTTTTCAGCTAGGGAGTCTCTGAAATAAATCCATGATTGCCTTGCTATTCTTTTTTCACTAATGCCCTCTATGATGACAGCGATCTCCATGTATAAGTACACCCTCTATTTATCTGCCCACGCTACCCTATTTACCATTGCACAAAATCACTTCATTAGCTACTTCATTTAACGTCTTAAGCTTTCCTAATTCACAAATCTTTTTAAGGAATTCTCTATAGTGGGGTAACCAATAATGTGCATAACAGTCGTGCAAGCCAAACGCAATGAAGTCATTTTGTTTAATTCTATCTATAGCCTTTTGCTCCCACTCCTCGTATTTCATTTTACTCTTGTACATATCAAAATCGTCAAACAGGATGGGTATTTTTACAATCCTATTTTGCATTATTGGCATTTCTGTTTTAAGGGAATAAGACGAGCTGGCCAGCCATTCAAAATTATAATAGCATAGGTTCTCACCGTTCAAGTCAGGGGTTATTTTTGATCTAGGTGTCCTGTAACCTTTTATCCTGTAGTCTACCTGCCTGCATTTGTCTAGCTGTCTCTCATACCTATTATGAGTTTTATCCGTTATGATTCCGAATATCAGTCTAAAAATTTTATGGTATTTTTTTAAATATGGCCGATAGTTATCAATTTTATGATCATAGGAATGAAAACCAATGCAGTGACCATCCTTCTCTATCCTTCCCCTTACTTCATCAAAAAAGCATCCAAGTACGTTGTATGTTGCTTTCACACCCATCTCTTTTTCAATAATCAGCATCTCCTCAAGGTTTTTTGACCAGATCTTGTTGGCAAACTCTGCAAAAGTCAGATCAACATCCATATGCCCCAATCCTCTCTCAATATCATGAGTTATACAGATCGTTTTTCTATCTTCGGCGATTTCCTGTTTTTTTTCGGATATTATTACATTGTCTCTGTTTATCCCTACATCAATTACCCACCATTTCCCTTCTTTTTTTGTTTGAAAATGTTGGTTAACTACTCCATCGTATACCCTTTCGAATAATTCCCTTTGAACATTTCGAGAAGAGTCAGTATGTTCTATAGCTAAATCCGCAGTCGGCGAATAAATCTTTTTAATATTATTTTCTATGGCGAAAGTCATGATGCTATTTAACAGCATATGAGGCCATCCTTTGAAAATCTTTTCTATTCTTGTCTTATATCCTCTTCTTCTGCCTATTCGCTGCACCAGGTCGGAAACGTAATTTAAACCATATAAATTGCCTCTACTGACAACCAGATAGGCAAATGCTACATGTCCAACCTTGCCAAATTGCTGCTGATGCCATATTATGTCATCATCAAAAAATAATTCTTCAGGAAACTCATCTATTGATGGACACCTAGCATATAACACAACTTCCCACTGTTTATTAGGATCACTTACTCCACACATACGATTAGCCAATTTAAGCCCATCTGGGCCACATTTGGGTAGGTAATATATCCTGTGAGGAAAGAAATACCTCGCTTTGTAACCCTTTTGAAGGAATTCCTCTACTCTTTCATCAGAAATTTCTCTATAAAATGATGCTTTCAACATATTAGTTATTCGTTCTTTGAATATGCCTATCTAACATCTATGAAGTTTCCTTGTTTCTCAATAGAACATAAGTGCTACCTAAAATCATTCAACTGATACAGGCGGCTCTGATTAGTTTAGGGTTAATTACAGCGTCTTGTTATTTAAGTGCACTAGGGCACTTAAATACTTCTCTTGATCTTATTATGGAATGGATCAACTACAGCTTCAAGCATTTTTTCCCCGCCATCGTTTACTACGATCACCTCAAAGCAGTTGCGTGGATAGTCCAGAAGGGTCAAGGTATAAAGACAGTTCGTTAGTTGAGCTGGGCGGTTGTAAGTCGGAATAATAATTGAGAAGAATGGATATTTTTCTACCATTAGAATTCATCTGAGTTTTTCTTAGACGTTGCTAGCAAGTTAAGCATCGAGCGAATTCAAACAATCGCATAGAAAGAACAGGAAAATGCTGTAAGTGATCAGATCGCTTCAGTTTGAGAAAGGGCAACAGGCCTACACTAATCCTGAGAACAGACAATATATTAATCCTCATAGGAATAGCCGTGCAAGAAGGGAAACTCGGTAATTTCCTTCCTTACAATCTCTATCAATTCACTATTCCACTGTGTTTCGTATCGGCTTTATGTGGAGATTTAATGACGATACTAGCGCGATCGTTTAGATAATCATCAGGTGCATCTACTCCAAGGAAATGGCAGAGTTCCGTTACTGTATGCCTTCTTTTCATATTCTAAGTCCATAGCTGCTAGAGTAATGATAGTTGTGTTCAAGACTCACAACAGTCATAACTTTGCCTCTGGTTTTACTGCTCTGATCGTGATTAAAACCTCATAATCGGTGTCGCAATAATCCAGCTCTTCTTGACACAGTTCCTCTGCTGAAAGCCCGTGCAGAGAGGCAATCGCCGTTAGGACATTCCCATACGTTGTAATCGTAATATTTGCCGCTGGAAAGGCTTCCTCGAAGAGCCGCCTTGCCGATTGGGCCGTCAAACGCCAGTACTCGCCCCAGGGATCTATACCCTCGCGGCGGCCAATCTTACTGATACCATGAGATGTTGCCAAAAGCACCCCACCCGGCCTTAGTATGCGATAGAGGTGTTGTAATGCTGCTTGAACGTTGTAAATCATCTGAAGCGTTTGGGTACAGATAATACAGTCAAAGGAGTCCGATGGAATATGGTCTGCACGGGTTAAATCCGCCACAATAGTTGCCTTCGGATTGTTTTCTACCATATGAAGTACATCACTCGTGGTGATGCAATCGCCTCCAAACTTTTGCGTGTAGAAATTGTCTCCTATCTCCAGCACCCGCCCCTGGATATCTGAGGCGTGTTCGGATAAAAACTGTTCGATGTAGTAGCGATCAATAGGTAAGCCACGGTTCAAGCCGAAGATGCGGCTGATGGGCGTCACTCGCCAAAGGGTTTTTTCTCTGACCGTTCCTACTCTTGGCCACTGCAATCTGTATAGTCGCTGCTTTGTCCGCAGCCAGCGGCGAAGATCTTCTGGGAACAACGCTGTCGTTATTAATCTAATCCAGTCGTTGATTGCGTATACTATCCCCTCATTATTAAGGTCAAAATTAGGTGGGTTTCTTAACGCATAGGAATCCGGCAAAGTTGTACCATTGGAAAAAGGTCTCGACAATCTCGAAGCCATTTAGTCGAAATAGCGTAAGATTTTCATCAATGCGATAAGGGATAAGCACATTCTCAAGCGATTCCCGCTTTCGTAAGATTTCATTTTCAGTGTAGCCGTTTCGCTTTTTGAAATTATAATAAAAGTCTATGAAGAAACGATTCATGTGTGTGTTATTTGTAAGGACCTTTTCGGTAACTACCAGCACGCCACCTTCGACAAGCCCCTTATAAATCTGCCTAATCAGGTTATCTCTTCCTAGAGGACGTACGAACTGCAGTGTCCAACTCATCGTGACAATGCTAGCATTTTCGAGGGACAGATTCGAGAGATCTCCATTCAGGTCGCCGTATCGTAGCTCGATACGATTTTCAAATCCCTTTTCGTTGATCTTTTGCTTTGCACGCTCTAGCATCGGGATGGAGTTATCATATCCGATAAAGTACGGCGTATTCTTCATTTCTCCGCATAAATTGATCAGAGTAGTGGCTGTAGAACATCCTAGGTCATAGATATTGGTGCCAGGAATCCAAAACTTCTTTGCGATCTCTTTAATCATGGATTGTTGTTCAAGGTAAAACGGTACACTGCGGGTAATCATGTCATCGAACACTTCGGCGACTGCGGTGTTAAATACAAAGTCGCTCGCCCGCGCTGTACCTTCTTGAAAGACTTGATCTCGTTTCATTCTCGCACCTCCTAATTTGTCTCAATTCCCTATGGACGGTGTGTTCAATTCTTTGGTAACTTTCCTAATATGTGCCAATTTCGGTACTGTTCGGGGTATTGTCTAATGTATGATTCCAAAAGGGCCGCGTATTTAGCAACACCTATTTCTAACCCATGTTCTCTATCCCCATTCTCTTCCACTTTGATAGGGTGCTCGATGACCAAATCTGTTTTACCATTCTTCTCAACCGTGCAAAACATGGGCAGAATAGGTGCACCTGATATTTTTGACAGACTTATCATTCCCGTTGAAAAGAACTCGGTTTGACCAAGGAATTTTAGAGGAATTAATTTTTGTCCTATCTTACCGTCGCCGGTAATACAAATTATGGCATTTTGTCTCAATAAGTTCAAAAGGGTCCTCGTAAAAGCTAGAGAATTTGAACTGGGCAGATTGATAATCTCTGCAACAAATTTCAATTCACAGTTGTTGAAAAAGCCTTTGACCAATGAATGTTGCACCCAGGTTTCAGTGCTATTCTCAGTAAGAAAACCTCCAAGATCCGTTGCCCCATGTACCTGATGTATTGAAAATCTATTCTCATGCAGAATACGTTTTGCAACGATCCTCTCGCCAAAACCATGACTCTCCCATAGAATGGCACCTATTCCATTATGTAGTGCTATATGCAAGTGCTCAACACCAAGAAGTTCGGCTTCTTTAATTTTGGCTATTTCTACATTAGAGGGTAACCACGAGAACATATGTTTCCAGAATGCATAGAAGACTCCTTTAACGATTTTTCGCTTACCGCCTTCAGTTAGACTGCTATCAAATGCTTCAAATAGATTTTTTTCGACGAGTCGTCTTTTGTTTCTCGAAATGTGATAAGCAAGGAAGGCAATACCCCCAACAACCAGCTCTTTTAGTTTGAATGAAGAGGACCAACTCATTAATTTTATTAATAAAATTACAGAAAGGAAATATAGGTCTTTGACTGATATAAACCTCATTCTTGAAACATCACTCCCCTATCAACATTTTTCTTCTGATTTTTCCGGTCGGACTTTTTGGAAGGCTCTCTTTAAATTCAAGTACACTCGGGATTTTAAAGTCAGCAATCTTCCCCCGACAGTATTCGACAATCTCTTCCTCCGTGCAAGAAGCGTTTGGTACGATCACAGCTTTCACCCTTTCATCTCCATAAGACGTCGGCACGCCTATGACGACTACCTCATGGACTTTAGGATGACTCTCCAGTAGTTCCTCTATCTCGTGCGGGTTAATTTTGTAACCACCCTTATTGATGAAAAATTTCTTTCTCCCCACGAGGTAAAGAAGCCCGTCTTTATCCCTTCTTCCAAGGTCCCCAGTTAAGAAATAACCGTTTCTAAAAACTTCTTTGTTCACTTTGCTTAAACCTTCGTAGCCCATGATTGCCGCCGGACTTTTTACGGCAAATTCTCCTGTTTCGCCTGCATTCGCAACCTTCCCCTGTTCTGTGAAAACCTCTACTTCAACACCGCGAATGGGTGAACCAACGGATTCCAGGGACTCTTCGATTTTCGGGCTTAAATTCACGCTTATCGTTCCTGTTTCAGTCGAGCCGTATAGTTGCCGAACGTAAATTCCAAAGTGATTGTAGAACTCCTGATTAAGCTTCTTTGGCATTGGGGCACTGGCAGAGACACAAAGGTGTAAGGATGAGAAGTCTGGACGTCTACTGAAGGTGGTTTGGGCAAGCATGCTGAACATAAAAGGCACGGCAATGAATATAGAGATTCTGTATTTCTCTATAGCTTCTGCAACGGTGCGGCGCTCGAATTTAGGAAGCGGATAAAGGGTGGCTCCGGCTCGAATGCTCGCCATCATACTTCGCATTAGGCCGTTTACATGGGAAAATGGCGCAACCCCCAAGAATCGGTCTTCATTGGTTATACTCAGGGTTTGAATGAAACTATCCAGTTCGAAAAGCAAGTTTGCGTGCGTGCGTGCAATTCGCTTAGGTCTCCCCGTTGAACCTGATGAAAACTGATACATTACAGGCGAATCTGGGTAAACTTCAATCTTGAAATCACCAAGAAATCCTACTTCTTCTTCCAGGTCCTCTACCCAGTCCTCCACAAAAAATAGTTTGCAAGGGAATTGGCGAACCGAGATCACTCGGTGAGATAATTCGGCAAAATCCCGTGAAGTTATAAGTAGTGAAACATCGCACTCTTCGAGGAAGTAAAGTAGTTCATTCTCCTGGTAGTGGTCGTTCAAGGGAACCACAATTGCCCCCAAGGTCACAATAGCAAAGTAACTCCTTACAAAGTCTAGGTTATTTGGGAGCAATACAGCAACACGGTCGCCCCGACGGATTCCCATGCTACGGAGTTTTACTGCCAGAGAGATAACACTCTTTTGAAGAACTTCATAACTAACTGCTCTTTCTCTATCTACAATTGCGGTTCTGCCCGTGTTTTGCCTTGCTACGATTTCTAACATTTCTATGAGAGTCTTCATAGACGATACCCCTTTTTTTGATGAAAGTGTATTGAGTGGCTCACTTAAATTACTATCTCCGCTTTCCTGTGCCGAGGACGGAATCTGGACCTTAACACTTGTAAGGTATTCCTACTAGTCCCACGTAGAATTATGTTTCCGAGTTCCTCCAGTGTTCGTATGGAAACTGCCTTTTGTCCAAATTGATGAAAGAACTTACGATAACTCGTGGTTTTCCGTCGAACAAACTGACCCACCTTACCGGTTTAAGAACGCTGGGAATGAATGCTTCATCAACTATTCTATCTATTGAGGCAGAGTCATCAATAACGAGTGTATTGCCTGTTTCGATGCCAGCTCTATTGCATGCCCTATACATCTCCCTTTTATCAAGGCTCTTAAGGAGAACCTCTTTATCTAAGAAGTGGTAATGAAAGTACTGGGAAAACTCATCACGATAGTGATGAATTGCAGCAACATGCTCATCGTCCGATGCGTACAACACCGGTTTCTCATCCACAGACTTTCCAAATTGGATCAACGCATCTTTCAAATTGATGGGCTCAAACTCCAGGGCAGGGCAGACAAGACGGTGTTTAACATAACGCGAGAAAAAGGAGGGTGTTGTCAGGTTTGACGCTGCCGCTACTACTGGAATGCTGACACGCCCCAGGGATCGTATTATACCAAGAGCCGTTGGTGTTGATTCAGGTTCTGGAACCAATAAAACAGCCCTAGGAAGCA
>Ga0209431_10000370_pt1 | contig 36944 bp, 34 predicted proteins | sample RifCSP13_3_FD_184021 | JGI IMG/M metagenome (GOLD analysis project Ga0209431, IMG submission 184021) | Soil microbial communities from Rifle, Colorado - Rifle CSP2_sed 13_3 (SPAdes) (version 2) | ecosystem: Environmental > Terrestrial > Deep subsurface > Rock core/Sediment | place: Rifle... | reverse complement strand
GAGCTCCGAGGTTTCCGGCGACGGGTAGTCCGGTGCGCAGCCCGTAGGTGAGTGTCTCGTCGGCTACCCCCTGAGTGTTGGTGTAGCGGAGGTAACTGGTGCAGTTCGAGGGACGGAACAGTCCCACCGTTTCCGGTCCCGGGGCACCGCGGTTGGCCCATTCGGCGGCGACCATCTTGTCCCCCGGATCACCGAAGATGAACTGGCTGTCGGCGACGCCTTGGGTGTGGGTAAACCGGAAGTAGACAAGACCGGTGGATTCACGGTGGAGACCGACCTCGTCGATCCCATCGTCGTCGAAATCCCCGACGTAGGGCTTGTCTCCAGGGTTGCCGAAGAAGTAGGAGAAGTCGGCTGCTCCGAGACCGCCGTCGTTGGCGCCCAAGGCGTTGATGATGAACACCCGACCCTCCGACGGCCGATAGATAGACACCGTGTCATCGCCGTCACCGTCGAAATCACCGGCCAGGGGAATATCTCCGGGGTTGCCGAAGAAGAACCGGATGTCAGCGACCCCTTGGCTGTTGGAGTTGCGCAGGTAGACGAACCCGTCGGACTGTCGGTACAAGCCCGGGGTCTCGTCGCCGTCACCGTCCCAATCCCCGACGAACGGAAGATCGCCGGGGTTGCCATAGAAGAACCTGGTGGTGGCTCCGTTAGCCGGGTCGCGGAGATACCACTCCCCGGTGGCGGTGTCGACGATCCCGATCGAACCTTCCTGAGCAAGAGCCGGGGCCGCGGCTCCTAGAAGGAGGGCTACTGCCGCCAGTGCGGAGACAAAACGACGCATTCGGCTCCCATAACCACTCCCCAGCTAAGCCCCCACCCGCCGGTCGGATGATCCGTCGGCGAGAGGACTCGATTCTTGTTGTTGAGAGGGTACGGACCCTTGAACGCGAAACCTACTCCATGAGGAGGGGAACCCCGATGAGCTCCCCGGTGATGACGATGCCGACCAACAGCCCGACCAGTGTCGAAAGGATGACGCCGATCGACCGGTCATGCTCCCGGATCATCGCAAGGACTCCGCTCACCAGCGCAGAGAGCCCACCAACGACCGCGAACAGAGCGGGGCCGGCCAGCCACCAATTGTCGAAGAAGGTATCGAATTCACCCCGATCCTGCCCCGAAAGTGTCACCAACCATAAGGTGATTAGACCCACGCCGAAAACCCCGGCCGAGCCAACCGACCAGCGGCCAAAGCGCTCAGTCGGCCAGAAATGGATGTGAAACTGCCGGTCACCTGTACTTGTGGTCATATCAGACCTCCATTCACCCATTCAATTACTCCACGAAGCCGCAGGAAACCAGGGCCGATTGGCACCTTTGAGCAGGAGAAGGGGCGCCGCTCATCCGCCGTTTCGCGATCTCGAATTGAGCCGGAAGACCGGCGGCCGCGGTTAGGGCTTGAGTTCAAACACAAGCAACGCTCTTCCCCCTTCCTCCAAGGCGCATTGTTTTTCGCGCTCCAACTCATCGGAGATGAGCCCGGCGTAGGCTCGCAAATAGGTCTTCAAAGGGGGTGACCGCTCGAAAGAACATCGATGTGACCACCATTTAGACGAACACTGGAGAGCACCATGCCAATCGTTGACGAGAGCATCATCATCAACCGCCCGCGCACCCAGGTTTTCGCCTTCGCCGCCGATCCGGAGAACGTACCGCTGTACAGCTCGAACCTCATTGAGTTCAAACAGCTCACACCGGGACCCGTGCAGAAGGGCACTCAGGACGCGGGAGCGGTCAAGGTCGCCGGAAAGAGAATCGACTGGACCACCGAGATCGTCGAGTTCGAAGAGGATCGGCGCTCGGTGAGCCGCAGCATCGACTCTCCTATCGCCTTCGAGATCGACTTGACCTATGAGGATGTCGAGGGCGGCACCAAGGTCCTTTGGCACCAAGAGTCGGATTCCTTCGGCGGCTTCTTTGGGAAGCTGGCCGACCCACTGGTAAACCGGATGTACGCCAAAGACGTCCGTTCCAACCTGGAGAAGCTCAAGGAACTCCTGGAAGCCGAGTAAGAGCACCAGGAGGTGATTAACCAAGAAAAAACTCCGACAAATCGATCGGATTGTGGGGCTGGATTCAAGGCATCAAAGGCTGTTGACCGCCGATGCGTGGGCGACCAGGCGCTGACGTTGCGCCTCCGCCTCGCCGGCCAGCGCGGCCGCTCCGTACCAAGCGACTGAGACCTGCGTCTGCATTGCGTCCTCAAGATCGGCCCGAAGTTCGGCCCGCATCGATAAACGGCCCAGACCGGGATGCTTGGAGCTCCGAGCGAAGGCTTCGAACGGGCGCCACTCCAGGATTTCCTCGACCGAACTGAGCCTTTCGGCAGCACAACTACTCAAGGTTCCGACTCCGCGGCGCCCGCCTGGAGACTCCTCATCGATGCTCAAGAGCCTTCCCAGGCCTGCCGCCGATGCGGCGAGGTGAGTTCCTCCCATACGGTCATCGGCGGAGCCGATACCTGAAGAGCCACCAGAGCCAGGCCGCCGCGATATGCCGGTATCTCGAAGAGCTCGGCGACCTCCACCGGCCTCAGGGCTGAACCGGGTGAAGGCCCCGCCCCTGAACTAGCTTTGGTCGCCAGGAGGATACGGGATGCGACGGTACAGCCCTCTGGTCGCGGCAATCGTGCTGGCTGCATGTTCAGCCGGTGGAACCGCGAGCGAGGCCTATGTGCGCCGGACGGCCGATGAGTTCAGCACGCTGGTTGCGTCCGTAGATGCCGCCTGGAACAGCAAGTCGATCGATGGGATCCGCCAGATCTACACAGAGGACGTCGTGCACGACGAGGGGAGCTCACTCAACCACTTCGAGGGGATCGACGCCATCCTCGCCATGGCCACCGTGCTCTTCCCTTCGCTGCCGGGTAACCAGGCGACGGACCTGCTCTATGTGGGAATGGACTCGGGAGTGGGTATGACCGGAAGCGACGGCGTGCTCGGGATCGCCCGGGCGACCAACGAGGGCCCTCTCGAAGAGATCGACGTGCTCCGCGTAACCGAAGGCAAGGTCTCCTCCTGGACCGCCTTCTTCGCCGACGGACGATTCAGTGAAGCCGGTGCACTGCCGGATCTCTACGCAATTGCCTGGTCGTCTGGCGATCCGCAAGCGGTGGGGAGCCTTTACGCGGCGACTGCCGTGCGGGTCGATAGCCTGTTCGGCGACGAAGCGGAAGGGCGAGAGGCCATCGTTCAGACGGCCCGCAACTTCATCGAGCGGCACCCGGGAGCAGGTTGGGACTTGATCCTTGCCTTCGGCGACGTGGGAACCTACCAGGATCCGGCGCCGCGCGGCGGCATCTACGAAATCACCGCACCAGGGCCGAACGAGGAGCCATGCCGGGTGACGGTGGCCGTGGTTTTCGATTACGAGGCGAGGGAGATCACCGAGGAATCGGTCTTCTACGACGCCGACTCACTGCTCGCTTGCGAGTGGTTGAACTGAACGTCGCCGCTCTCCTTCCGCTCAGTGCCGATGCACCCTCCTCGGGTAAGTATCCCAGTCAAAGGCATCGCCGTTGAGGACCACGCTCTCTTGTGAATGGGGACGGATTCCCTCAGAGCAGCCAAGATTCCGGTTGGCTTGATCCGATTGACTCGGTCTTCGATAGGAGATTGAACTCGAACGCTGGCGGACGCTGGCGACCTCTTCGCGGACTCGAGGTGGAATCCGCACTCGGCGAACCACTCCCGTGATCGACGAAATCCCCCACTAGTACTTAGGGATTCTCGGAAGTGGAGCTGAGGGGATTTGAACCCCTGACCCCTTGACTGCCAGTCAAGTGCTCTGCCAGGCTGAGCTACAGCCCCATGATGGGAGACGGGAGTTTATTCGGGCTCCCCTCCCAAGGGGTAACTCGTCCTATCCGTCGGCTATCGCCGGCTCCACCCACTTGACCCGCTCGGCGTCGCCCCACAGCCGCTCCAGACCGTAGAAGTCACGTGGGGAGGCCTGAAACAGGTGGACGATGATGTCACCGAAGTCGAGCAGCACCCACTCCCCCTCGGGACGGCCTTCGCTCCGTAGCGGTTTGATCCCCTTGTCCTCGCGGAGCTTCTCCTCGACTTGGTCGGCCAGCGACTGGACATGAGGACGGGAGGACCCGGTGGCGATCACGAAGACGTCCGAGAGAACGAATATCCCTTCGACATCGAGCAAGACGATGTCGATGCCCTTTTTGCTGAAGATGGCGTCGGCAGCCATCCGGGCAAGTTCCGCACTGTTCTCTACGAGCCTTCCTCCTGATCGAATGAGCCCCCCACCCTATCGTCTCCATCGGGCTCTTCATACAGACCCAGCCCTTCGATGTAGTCATGCACCGCCAACGGCACCAGGAAGCGGAAGGGCTCACCGATTTGGGCCATCTCCCTGATCTCGGTGCCACTGATCTCGAGCACGGCCATGTCGAGGAACACAGCCTGTGGTATCACGGACTGCACCTCCCGGGCGTCGGTGCCGGGTCGAGGGACAACGAGGACTGACACCCGATCCACCACCTCGTCCCAGCGGTGCCAGGTGGGAAGACCGAGGGCGGCGTCGGCTCCGAGGATCAACGACAACTCCTCGTCCTCAGGGAAGGAAAGAACGGTGTCGATGGTGTAGGTGGGGCCTTCCCGCTCGAGTTCCCGATCGTCGACTTCGAAACCATCGATATCACTGATCGCCAGACGGATCATCTCCAGGCGGTGGGCGGCGCCGGTCAGGAGACGGTCGCCTTTCTGCCAGGGCTCTCCGGCCGGCATGAAGACCACCCGATCGAGGCTGGCCTGATAGAGGGCGGTTTCCCCGGCGTGGAGATGGGCAATGTGGATCGGGTCGAAGGTCCCGCCGAGGATGCCGGTGCGCACGACGCCGAGGATAGGGGGCGGGAGGGGTCACCAACCGGAGGGCGCGGGTGATGTCGGTGGCACGGCAGCCAAGCCGGGGCCGGGGATCGACATAGCTCCCCCCGATCCTCGTCGACAAATGCACTCCCTCCATACCATGGGGGCTGCCGGCAAACCCGACGATGGCGCCACGGGAGACCCTTGGGCCGGCGCCGACCGAACGGCTCGACAGATAGGAAACGGACACCTTGTAGCCGGGAACCGGCTCGATGGTCACCGAGATCATCCCGGCAACCGACCCGGCGAACGTGACAACACCTGACGCCGGGGCCCGAACCGGGGTGCCCACCGCTGCCGAATAGTCGACCCCCCAGTGCCCGCCATAGGCGCCAACCGGTGAGAAACCGGCGACGACCGGGCCGTTGACCGGGGCCATAAGACAGACCGCCGTAAGCGCCATGTGGACCAGCATCTCCCCTCCGCATCCGACCCTATCGCCGCCCGATTCAGCTGGAAAGGGGGTCGACCGCTAGTTTCCTGATTCGAGAAAGGGGACACGAATGGCGACAACCCGCATCGGGTTGATGGGTTTCGGAAGGATCGGTCGCAATGTCGTCCGTCTGGTTCACAACCGCGACGACCTCGAAGTCGTGGCCATCAGTGACATCGCCGATCCGGAGGCCCTCACCTATCTCCTCAAATACGACTCGATCTACGGCAGATTCCCCACACCCACGTCTTACGCCGACGGCAAGCTCACCTACGGGTCCAAGCACGCTGCCTTTCTCAACGCCCGGAAGCCGGGCGACGCCAACTGGGGGGAGTTGGGGGTCGACGTGGTGCTCGAGACCACCAGCCGCTACCGCTCCAAGGAGTCCCTCGACCGTCACCTGGCTGCCGGTGCCAAGAAGGTGGTGCTCACCTCCAGCCCGGAGACACCGGGTGAGATCCCACTGTTGCTCAGAGGCATCAACGATGAGATCCTCGGACCCTCCACCCACCAGGTCGCTATCGGGTCGAACACGTCGAATGCGGTGGCCCCCATCCTGCGCATCATCGACGAGAAGTTCGGGGTGAAGCGTGCGTTCATGACCACGGTGAAGGCGATGTCGAATGCGGGGCGTCTCGCCGATGTCCCCACCGACTCTTATCGGACCAGTCGGGCCGCGGGTGAGAACATCATCCCGGCCGTCACCAACACTGCCGAGATACTCACCCAGGCACTACCCCAACTGGAAGGAAAGCTGGCGGTGGTGGCGCTCAACGTTCCGGTAGTCGACGGGTCGACGGTGGACCTCACGACCGAAACCAATGTCGAAACCACGGCGGGAGAGGTCAATGCCGCGATAGCCGCAGAGATCGAGGTCAAGTTCCAGGGTCTCATCGAGTACGTGGCCGACCCGATCGTCTCCTCCGACGTCAGGCTCAACTCCCACTCGGGCGTCTTCGACAGCCTGGCGACCATGGTCACCATGGGCGATCTGGTGAAGACCATCACCTGGTTCAACAACGGTTGGGGGTATTCCCATCGGGTGGTGGAAGTGACGACGACTATCGCCGGTTATCTGGATGGAGGACAGTGAAATGGTGAATGTCGCGATCAACGGATTCGGGAGGATCGGCCGGGCCGTGTTCCGGATCATCGCCACCCGTCCCGGCTCGGAGATCCGGGTCGTCGCCATCAATGACCTCGCCGATGATGACATCCTCGCCTATCTCCTCGAGTACGACTCGGTGATGGGTCGCTTCGAGCAAGAGGTGACTGTCGAAGACGGCATCATGCGAGTCGGTCCACACGAGATCAAGATGCTGATGGAGCGTGACCCGGCGCAGCTCCCCTGGGCGGAACTCGGGGTCGACATCGTGATCGAGTCGACCGGGGTGTTCCGGGATCGGGCCTCGCTTCAGAAGCACATCGACGCCGGGGCCAAGAGAGTGATCCTCACGGTCCCCTCCCAGGACAAGATCGATCAGACGGTGGTGTTGGGCGTCAACGACGAGGAGCTGGGTCCGGAGGACATCATCGTCTCCAACGCCTCGTGCACCACCAACTGCCTGGTTCCCCTGGTGAAGGTTCTCGATGACAATTTCGGGATCGTGAAAGGCGTGATGACCACCGTCCACGCCTACACCAACGACCAGGTTCTGGCCGACGTCCCACACAAGGACCTCCGTCGGAGCCGGGCCGCCACCGAGAACATCATCCCCACCACTACCGGCGCCGCCAAGGCGGTCGGTGAGGTGCTGCCCAACCTGGACGGCAAACTGGACGGGATCGCGATGCGGGTGCCGGTTCCGGATGGTTCGACAGTCGATTTTGTCGTCAAGCTCTCCAAGGATGTGACCGTCGAAGAGGTCAACGCCGCAGTCAAAGCCGCCGCTGAAGGCCCGATGGCCGGCATCCTCGAGTACACCGAGGACCCTATCGTCTCCACCGACGTCATCGGCAACCCGCATTCGTCGATCTTCGACGCCGCCGGGACTCAGGTGCTAGGCGGCAACCTGGTGCGGGTCATGTCCTGGTACGACAACGAGTGGGGTTACTCCAATCGGGTAGTCGACCTCATCGAGCGTCTCGCTGTTGTGATGGAGAAGGAACCTGCCTGACCGTTGGCGACGGTTCTTTCCGCAATGCCCGGCGGAGGACGGACGGGGCGAACCCGGTGAGCGCGCCCACGGTGCGGGTGAGATGGGCGTGATCGGCAAAGCCGAGTTCTGCGGCTAACCCGGAAAGGTCATCGTGCCCGTCGTCGAGGCGGGCCACCGCCTCTCGAACCCGGAGCAGATTTCGGTACCGGGAGACCGAGGTTCCGATCAGGTCCTTGAACACCCGGCTCAGATGATGGGGCGAGTAACCCACCGCAGCGGCCAGGTCGATCAGAGACAGGGTTGGGCTCGAGTTGAGAAGGAGGCGCGTTTCGTCGACAATCCGGCGCCGGTCCCGAATCGTCGACGGTCTTCCAGCGGCGACCCGTCCCGGTGCCCGCTGAGTGATCAAGAGGGCCAGGAGTGTCACCAGTCGTTCGGTGACATCCCCACCTACATCACCCCCGCGAGCCGAACGCATGAGCAGCCCCAACCCGACGGCGACCCTGGGATCGATCATGGCGAGATCGGGGCCGGGGTCAGGGTCGCCTCCGGCGATCGAAGCAAGGAGGTCGTCGGAGAGCGCGATCGTCGTGCAAATGTCGCCTCCCCTTGGATGAGACACCTGCTGTTCCATCCCCGGCCGCTCGAAGTAGGCAGTGGTGGTGTCAACGACCTGGTCGACACCACCAACCCTTCGGGTGTAGAGCCCTTGTTGAAGAAACACCAGCGCGTGGCAACTCATGGGCTCCGGCTCGGACCACAGCTCCGAGACAGGAGCAGAGCACCGGACGTTGGCAAGGGTGAAATGCTCGGTCACAGCCACGACGTCCTGCACTCTCATGTTCCGAAGTTAACCAGAGCCGCCCATTCGTCACACCGATCTTCAAGCGCAAGTCCAGAACCGTCGGGAATGATGGTGGCACCGAAAGGAACCAGGATGGAAACATCGCCAAGTTGGAAAGAGAACTTCATCGATGCTCTCGTGGCCACCGGTCCGAGACCCGAATTCTCCAAGGAGCTCATGCTGTTCGGGCGTTTTGTGGGTTCGTGGGAGATCACGTGGAGGGGCTATCTCCCCGAGCCAACGGGGCCGGTCATCGGGGAATGGCATTGGGCATGGGTGCTCGACGGGATGGGTGTCCAGGATGTCTGGATCGGGCCTTCGCGGAGGGAAATGGCGAATGGAGCCGAACGGGACGAGTACGGGTCCTCGATCCGCTTCTACGACCCGGAGGCTCAACACTGGAAGGTTTCCTGGAACGGACCGGGGAACGGCAATCTCAGGACGTTCACGGCCAGCGAGGTGGGTGACGACATCGTCCTCGAAGGGGCCACGCTCGACGGGCGCCCGATGCATTGGATCATCTCAGAGATCGCCGACGCCTCGTACCACTGGAGGAGCGTCGTCTCGGACGACGACGGAAGGACCTGGCAACTCAGGGAGGAAGCCGAGGTCCGTCGGGTCTAGTGCGGGTCAGGATTTCAGCGCCGCCCAGATCTTCTGAGCGGTGAGGGGCACCTGGATCTCATCTACTCCCAGAGCATCGGCCACTGCGTTGACCACCGCCGGTGTCGACCCGATTGTTCCCGCCTCCCCGATCCCCTTCGCCCCGAGAGGGTTGGTCGGGGTGGTGGTGACGGTGGCGGCCAAAGTGAACATGGGCAAGGAGTTGGCGGTCGGGAGCAGATAATCCATGAACGATGAGGTGACCAGATTGCCGTCCTCGTCGTAGATCACCTCCTCCCAGAGGGCCTGGCCGATCCCCTGGGCCAGTCCGCCGTGACGCTGGCCCTCAGCCAGCATCGGATTGATGATGTTGCCGGCATCGTCGACTGCCCACATCCGCTGCAAAGTCGGTGACCCGGTCTCCGGGTCGACCTCCACGACGGCGAGATGCATCCCAAACGGGAAGTTGAAACCCCCTGACTGAATATGGATCTCTTCGTCGAGACCTGGCTCGTCGCCCTCCGGCACGTTTCCGGCGATCGCGGCAGCTGCGATCTCCTCCCATTTCAGAGAGACATCGGTGCCCGCCACAGAGGCGAAACCATCAGCCAGCCTGATGTCCTCGGCAGCGGCCTCCAACAGATGCCCGGCCACGCGCTTCGCCTTGGCGGCCACCTTGTGTGCCGCGGCGTAGCTCGCCGACCCGCCCTGAGCCACGCTGCGTGACCCCGAAGTTCCCCAACCGTACGGAGACGAGGTGGTGTCACCTTGCTCCAGACGAACCCGGTCGATCGGAAGACCCAGGGTTGCGGCGACCAATTGAGGAAAGGTGGTGCGATGACCCTGGCCCTGGTCGATGGTCTCGACGTACAAGGACACCGAGCCGTCGATGTGCACCTGGATCCGAGCCGCCCCCCAATCCTCGAAGCCGCACACTTCCACATAGGCGGCCAGGCCGATTCCGACCAGCTTGCCCTGACCTCTCATCTCCGCCTGCCATCGTCGAAGGCCCCCGTAGTCGGCGACCTCCAGGAGCTTGTCGAGAGCCTTTTCGTACTCTCCGGTGTCGAAGGTGTAACCGCCCCGGGACCGGTAAGGGAACTGGTCCGGCTGGACGAAGTTTCTGCGCCGCACCTCGGCCGGGTCGAGATTGGCCTCCCTGGCCACCGCCTCCACCACCCTCTCGATGGTGAGGGTGGCCTCGGGTCGCCCGGCTCCGCGGTAGATCCCCCGCGGTGCCCGATTGGTCCAAACCCCGCGCTGGCGCCAGCCATAGACCGCTATGTCATAGTTGCCGGTGCCCACCCGGGGGGTGATATCGATGAAGTCGATGTACCGATGACGACAACCCAGATCGAGACGGCTGTCGACCCACAGCCCCTTGATCTTCCCCTCAATGTCGGCCACCACCTCCCAGCGGTGACGCTGTGCCCGGCCGTGGCCGATGGTCAACAAATGCTCGCGTCGGGTCTCGGTCCACTTCACGGGCCGCTCGGTCATTCGCGCCGCGATCACCGTGAGGTACTCCTCTTCGGCCAGGTCGAACTTGGACCCGAAGGCGCCGCCGACAAAAGGGGTTATGACGCGAACCGAAGACTGGGCCATCCCGAACGACTTGGCGAACTCCTCCTGCATCAGGTGAGGGGCCTGGCTGGAGAGATGGACGGTGAGCCCACCATCCTTCCACTCGGCGAGGATCGCCCTCCCCTCCATCGGCGCCGGCGCCACCCGGGGATGGTCGACCAGCCCGGAGAGACGGATGTCGCCTTCGAGAGCATCGAACTCCGAGCGGTCGCCCCGGGTTCGGTCGTAGGCGACATTGGAGGTTTGACCGTCATGAAGAGGTGGGGCTTCGATCGCTTCATCGACATCGCCAACGATCGGGAGCCGCTCGAAGTCGGCGAACACCATGTCGGCCCCGTCCCTGGCAGCGGCCGCGGTCTCGGCCACTATCGCAGCAACCGGGTCGCCGGGCATCAAAACCTTGCCCTGAGCCAACGGAAAGCGACGCGGGATGTTTCGATCGGGATCCGGCGTTGGTGGCATCTCGACGTCTGCGACCAGGTCCGGGGTGATGACGAGACGAACGCCACTGACCTCGAGGGCGGCTTCGACATCGACGGACGTGACAAGGGCGTGAGCGAAGGGACTGCGAACGACAGCGAGATGGAGGGTTCCTGGAGGGGCCAGGTCGTCCACGTAGCGGGCGTCTCCCGTGATGAGCGCCGGGTCTTCGCGCCGCTGGACGGGCGCGCCGATAAACGACGGTATCAAGGGTTCGGCGGTCACTGTCGGCAGCCTACCGGGGCAGGCGACCGACCCTTATTCGAGCAGCGAAAGGACCGTAGTGCGGAAGTCGTTCGGTTGGAACGGCTTGGTGACAAATGCGTCTGCGCCACCTTCGTTCGCACGCCGTCTCGACTCTTCCTCCGCATGGGCGGTGAGAACGACGACCGGGATGTTCTTGGTCGTTTCGTCCCTGCGGATGCGATCCAGCACTTCCCAGCCATCCATGCCGGGGAGCCCGATGTCGAGGACCACGAGGTCTGGTGACTCTGTGCCCACGGCCGAGAGGCCGGTCCTCCCATCATCACGGGTGATGATCTCGAGGTCGGCAGCTCGAAGACAAACCTCTATCAGTCGTCGGATGACGGCTGAATCCTCGACCACGAGTATCCGCGAGCCCATTTGTTCACCTCTGGTAACTGCCCCAAAGAGGACGTATCCCCCTTCATCGGCAGTTTGAGGCCGACGGTTTAGCGGACATTCTCGATTGGGCGGCCGGTTGGAATGGTCAACTCCTCTACGAATTGCTCCAACTGGCGCAGTGTTCGCACTTCGTGCACCGAGCTGCAATGGCGTGCGTAATGCGACATCATCGAATCCCCTGTGTCCCAATAGGTGCTTGGCTCGGGGTTGAGCCACACCACAGCCCTGGCCAATCTGGAAATCTCGGCGAGAACCTGGTCCCGTGGCGGTCGATAGTTGTTCCTGGCGTCCCCGGTCACGATCACCGTGGTTCGTGATGTCAGCTGGGGCCCGTATCGACGAACGAAGGCCTCCAACGAATTGCCGTAGTCCGAGTGACCGTCGAGCCACACGACCTCGGCTTCGGTCCCCACCCGCTGCAGGGCTGATCCGAAATCCACACCGGGCCCGAAGAAGTCGGTGACCTCGTCCATGGTGTCGACGAAGGCAAACGAGCGAAGTCTCGAGAAGTGGGTGGACATTGCGTGGGTGAATTGCAGGGTGAATCGCGAGAAGGTCGCCATCGACCCGCTGACGTCGCACAGCAGCCAGACCTCGGGTCGGTGGGGTCTCGGATGCCGGAATTGTGGGTCGGCGGGCACCCCCCCGGTGGCCAGGGACCGCCGCACTGTCCGACGGAAGTCCAGCCTTCCGGTTCGCTTCTTGCGACGCCGGGCGAGGCGGGCTGCCAGTTTGCGAGTCAGGGGCCCGATGGCGGCATCCATGTCCTTGAGATCGTCCGCACTGGCGTGCATGAGATCGACGTCTTCGACCAGAGGGCGGCGCAGGGTTCGTGCCACCGCATCCCGGCCACGATCCTCGACAAGCCTCTTGCGGATCTCCTCCTGTATCTCCTCACGAAGCTGCTCGATCCGGGAATGAACCTCTTCGCGGAGCAGCCGACGATCGAACTCGCTCAAGTCACCCTCGCCGATCAGGGCCTGGAGAAGTCGCTCCTCCAGTTCGGCGAGATCCAAACGTCGCAACGTCCGGTAGAGGTAGTAGGTGCCACCCACGGGCCGACCCGGCTCCATTCCGGCAAGTTGATCCACCGCCATCCGGGCCCCTCGACGCAAAGCCTCACCGTCGAGTTCGGCGAGGGCCTGGAACAGTTGTTCGAGCAGGGCGTTCAGATCGAACTCACGGGACTGGGGAACTTCACCCTGTTGTGGCGAGGGCTGTCCCTCCTCCTCGCGGTCTGTGGGCGATTCCCGGTCCAGAGACGGGACCATCGAGAAGTAGACGTCGAACGCCGTGTCGAAGGCACGCTCGTGTCGGAGGTTCTTAACCAGGGTGGCTCTGAGCGTTTCTCGGAGGGCGATCCGGTCAGCGACCTCGATCGTTTCCAGCGCTCGCATCGAATCGATGGCCTCCACCATCGACACCGGCACCCCGGCCTCGCGCAACTCGTCGATGAAGCCGGTGATCACCCCCAGCATGTCAACTCTCTGGGCTCGAGGCCAGCTCCTTGGCGGCTTTCTCGATGTCCGACTGGTACTTCAAGAGGACGTGGAGGGTGTCGCCGAGGACCGCCCCATCCACCTCTTCGATCGAGAGAGCAAGCAAGGTCCTGGCCCAATCGATGGTTTCGGACACCGACGGGGCCTTTTTGAGGTCGAGATTGCGGATCGACCGGGCGACGTTGGCGACCTGCGCCGCCAGGTGCTCGGAGAGACCGGGCACCCGGGCATTGAGGATCTGCTGTTCCCGCACCGGGTCGGGATAGTCGATGTGGAGAAAGAGACAGCGACGTTTCAGGGCCTCGCTGAGCTCTCTCGTGTTGTTGGAGGTGAGCACGACCAAGGGCTGGGTGGAGGCCTCGATGGTCCCCAACTCGGGGATCGAAACCTGAAAGTCGGAGAGGATCTCGAGGAGCAGAGCCTCGGTCTCCACTTCGACCCGATCCACCTCGTCTATGAGAAGCACAACGGGATCAGCCGACTTGATCGCGGCCAGCAGGGGCCGGGTGAGCAGGAAATCTTCGGAGAAGATGTTCTGTTCGATGTCCTCCCATTCGTGATCGGCGTCAGCCTGGATGCGGAGCAATTGCTTCTTGTAGTTCCACTCGTAAAGGGCTTTGGCTTCGTCGAGGCCCTCGTAGCATTGGAGACGTATCAACTCCCGCCCAGTCACCCTGGCCAGTGCTTTGGCGAGCTCGGTCTTGCCCACGCCGGCGGGACCCTCGACCAGAATCGGCTTGTCCAGACGGGCGGCGAGAAAGACGACCTGGGCGATCCTGTCGTTGGGGAGGTAGTCGACAGAGGCCAGGGCCTCCGAGACGGCCCGAGGGCTATCAAGATGCATCGGGGCCCATTATTCCTCCTCTCCGGGATCAGGGACGAACTCGAAGCTGAGGTCACCAATGCGCACCTCGTCCCCGACTACCGCCCCGGCCGCGACCAGTGCTTCGTCCACGCCGAGACGAAGTAGTCGTCGGGCCGCCATCTCCGCAGCCTCGGGAATGGTGAGGTCGGCAAACCCGACTGCGCGTTCGGCGGCTGTCCCTTCCACTCTCCAGGCGGTGCCTTCCCGCTGGATGACGAAGCTGGGACCAAGCGGTCGGTGCAACACGAATCCCTTCCGCTCCGGTGCCACCCGCTCGGCTTCGTCGATCAGGTCCGCAATCGCATGCAGGGCGTTGGGCAACCCGGCGCCGGTCATCGCGGATACCGGGATCGCATCGAGAGCACGTGCCATCTCATCGAAGTCACCCAGGTCCGACTTGTTGAGCAGGATGACCCGCGGCCTGGTGGCGAGGTCTGTGGAGTATCCGGCAACCTCGCGGGTGAGGATCTCGAGTTGACGCGGGGGCGAGTGTTCCTGGGTCTGACCCGGGTCGAGGAGCACAACCAGAACTCGTGCCCGCTCGATGTGGCGCAGGAACTCATGGCCGAGGCCCCGCCCCTCGGCGGCGCCCTCGATCAGACCCGGGATGTCGGCCAGTACGAACTCCCGATCGTCGAGGCTGACCACGCCGAGATTGGGCTCGAGGGTGGTGAAGGGATAGTCGGCGATCTTGGGCTTGGCTGCCGACACCTTCGAGATGAAGGTGGACTTCCCCGCATTGGGGAACCCGATGAGGGCTGCATCGGCGAGAAGCTTCATCTCGAGTGTGAACCACTCATCCCGTCCGAACTCGCCTTGCTCAGCGATGGCTGGTGCCCGTTTGGCCGGGCTGACGAATGCAGCGTTGCCCCGACCACCACGCCCGCCACGGACCGCAACCACCTCCTGGCCGGGCTCCACCAAGTCGGCGATCATCACGCCTTCGTCATCGAAGACCACGGTTCCAGCGGGCAGGGGAAGAACCAGATCTTCGCCCGCCTTCCCATGACGCATATCACCCTGGCCGTGGGTCCCCTTCTCGGCGGCGTGATGAGGATTGCGCTGGTAGCGGAGGAGAGTGGCCACCGACGGGTCCGCCCGCAGGATCACGTCGCCACCCTTTCCCCCGTTGCCCCCGTTGGGCTTGCCCTTCGGCTTGCCCTTTCTCCTGACGAAGGAGGCGACTCCCGCCCCACCGTCGCCGGCCCGCAGGGCGACCCGGACCCGGTCGACGAACACCTATTCAGGGAGGACGCTGACGAGGCGCCGGTTGGCGCGCACCCCGTACTTGACCGTTCCTGCGCTCAGCGCGAACAGCGTGTCGTCACTGCCCCTGCCGACATTGTCCCCGGGATGGATCCCGGTGCCGCGCTGTCGAACCAGGATGGCGCCGGCAGTCACCAACTGGCCGTCGAATACTTTGGGGCCGAGACGCTTGGCGTGGGACTCGCGTCCGTTCTTCGAGGAACCGCCTGCTTTGGTCTTGGACATTTCATCCCTCCTCGGAGGCCGGGGGCTTGGGCGTCTTGGGCTTAGTCGGGGCCTTGGGGGCCGGCTTCGGGGTCGCCGCCTTGGCAACAGGCTTGGCCGGCTCGGCCTTGGCAGCCAGCTTCGGGGTCGCCGCCTTGGCAACAGGCTTGGCCGGCTCGGCCTTGGCAGCCGGCTTCGGGGTCGCCGCCTTGGCAACAGGCTTGGCGGGCTCGGCCTTGGCAGCCGGAGCCTTGGGTGGGGCGGCTTTGGGCGCCGCGGCCGTAGCGCTTTCCGACGCGGCTGATGCTGCCTTTGGCTTGGCAACACCCGGCAGCTCGATGCCCGTGATCTCGATACGGGTGTACTTCTGACGATGACCCTGGCGACGGCTGTACCCGGTCTTGTTCTTGTACTTGTAGATGTCGATCTTCGGGCCCTGGCTTTCCCCCAACACCTTGGCGGTGACGGTGGCGTTGGCCAGAACGGACCTGTCCGAGACTGCCGTTCCTTTGTCGTCCACCACGAGCAATGGGGCAAAGCGGAGCTGTTCGGAGTCGCCTTTGACCCGCTCGATGTCGATCACGTCACCCGACTGCACCTTGGCCTGCTTGCCGCCGGCGCGAATGATGGCGTACATGGATAAAACCTCTTCGAAGGGGATTCAGATATCAGATGGTATTCGCTGAAATACGCAATACGCAATACGCACTGCGCAGAACGTCCTATTCGAAGTCGCCGACGGCGACTTCGGTTATCAGGTCGTCGGACTCGATCACATGCTCATGGATGATCACGCCACGCCCGGAGCAAGCCTCACACCGGGACGAGAAATGTTCGAGGAGACCTGCCGAAACGTTCTTCCGCGTCATCTCCACGAGACCGAGATGTGAGACCTCGAAGACCTGGGTGCGGGTCTTGTCCTTGGCCAGTGTCTCGCGCAGTCTCCGAAGAACCTTCTGCTGGTTCTCGATCGACTCCATGTCGATGAAATCGATGACGATGATCCCACCGATATCGCGGAGTCGCAGTTGACGACCGATTTCCTCGGCCGCTTCCAAGTTGTTCTGTAGAACGGTGTCCTCGAGAGTCGAAGAGCCGACGAACTTGCCGGTGTTGACATCGATGACGGTCAGGGCCTCCGTGCGGTCCATGACCAGATGACCCCCGGAAGGAAGGTAGACCTTTCGATCGAGAGCCTTCTTCAGTTGGTCGTCGACGTGATACCGCTCGAAAACAGGAACGGTGTCCTCGTAGAGCTGGACCTTGGAAACCAGATCCGGCGCCGTTGACCTCAGGTACCCAACGACGGTCTCGTATGCCGCGTTGTCATCGATGAGCAACTTGCGAAAGTCAGCGGTGAAATGCTCGCGAATCACCTTGATCAGAAGCTCTGGCTCTTCGTGCACCAGTCGCGGAGCGTGCCCTTCCACCGCTTCGGCCTGGATCCGGTCCCAGATCTTGATGAGGCGAGAGATATCGGCTGCCAATTCTTCAGCACTGGCGTGCAGCGCCGCAGTGCGCACGATCACTCCGTAGCCGTTCGGGCGAACCTGGTTGATGACCTCGCGCAGCCGTGAGCGATCCTCGTCTGGCAGACGACGACTGATGCCGACGCTGTCCGACTCGGGCACCAGGACCAGATATCGACCCGGTAGAGAAGGGATGCCTGTCAAACGGGCCCCCTTGGCGCCCATTGCATCCTTGGTCACCTGGACCAGGACGTCGTCACCCTCTTTGAGGACACTCTCTATCCGCTTGTTGGATCGCCCGCCTCCGTTGCCCGTGGCAGCAACATCGGAGGCGTAGAGGACGCCGTTCTTGGGAGCGCCAAAGTCGAGGAAGGCCGCCTCCATTCCCGGAAGGACATTGCGTACCTTCGCCAGATAGATGTTGCCGGCGACCGAGTTCGACTCCTGGCGGGCCACGTAATGCTCGACGAGGACCGGGCCTTCCAGGATCACCATTTGGGTTTGGCCATGAGTTACCCGGACCAACATCTGCTTGCGGCCGGTTTCCACCGGGACGATCAGCTCGTCGTCCATCGGACGGTTGGAGCGGGTTCGAGTCGTGCTCAGCGAGTTGCGGCCATGAGACGACTTCGAGGTTTGCTGCTTTTTCTCCTTGCGGGCCTTCGAAGGCGCAGACCTGGCTTCAACCCGGGTGACCTCGACCCGTTGACCCTTTATCCGGAGGGTCTTTCGCTCCTCGACTGTGCCCTCAGCGGATGACTTGCGGACAATCTGCGGGCTCTTTCGACGGAATAGAGCCATAGGGTTTCTCTCCTCTGGGATTCGGACAACACGACGGACCCGGCCCGATTCCTGGCGGGGAATCCGTCGCCAACAGCATCTGCCAGACAGCGGCGAGACATCCGCCCGGGTTGCGGACGGTCGTCTTGGAAATCAGCTTGGGTCGCATCTGGGTGCAGATGCGCAAGGGTGTTCATCAACGGGACACTCCGAGAAAGGGAGGTTGTCGCGTCAGGCGGACCATTGCAGGCTACCAGAGTGAAGGCCCTTCACCTATCTCACGCCAGACCGAGCTCAGGTTGCTCGGGTTCGGACGGGTCATAGCACACCCGACACCGGGCCTCGTATGAGCCCAAAGCGCCAAGCACGACCAAATCGTCGGAGCGCACGATCCGCTGGGTGTACATGCCGGGGCCACCACATTTGTGACACACGGCCAGCATCTTGGTCACGTATTCGGCCCGGTCACACAATGTGGGTATCGGCTCGAAAGGGCGACGGAGATAGTCGGTGTCCAACCCGGCGACGATCACCTGCTTGCCGGCGGCGGCCAGTTGCTCGACCACCTCGACGAGTCCCTGGTCGAAGAACTGACCTTCGTCGATCCCGATCACCTCAGTGATGTCCTCGATTGCCCGAAGCAGCGCATCGGAGCTCTCCACCGGAGTTGCCTCCACCCTGAGACTGGAGTGGGAAACCACCTGATCGTCGGCAAATCGGTCGTCGAGACGCGGCTTGAAGGTCTGCACCGGGATCCGTGCGATCTGAGAGCGGGTCACCCGCCGGATCAACTCCTCGCTCTTCCCCGAGAACATCGGACCGCAGATGACCTCGACCCAACCGTCGTGACTCCGTCTGAACATGCAGGGACAGGGTAGAGGTCAACTCTGGAGACTTGTTCTCCGTTGTCCGTTTTCCGTATTCCGTACGGATAACGGATTACGGATTACGGATTACCGAGAATCAGCTCAGCTGATTCTCGCCTGGGACCGGGGTCCGCAGCAGCCAGATCGAGTTGGCCACACCAAGGGCCAGCGTCATCGCCATGTAGAACGACCCACCCGAAGACAGGAACGGAAGTGGGATGCCGGTGACCGGCATCAGGCCGATGGTCATCCCGACGTTGACGAAGACGTGGAACACGACCATCGCCGCGATGCCGGCAGCGATGAGAGCGCCAAATCGGTCGCGGGCATTGGCCGCGATCACCAGCAGCCGCCAGATGATCACGGAGAAGGCAGCCACCACCAGGATGGCGCCGATGAACCCGAGTTGTTCCCCAACTGCGGTGAAGATGAAGTCGGTCTCCTGTTCGGGGACGTACTCGAAGTTGGTCTGCGTCCCCTGGAACAGCCCCCGGCCGAAAAGTTGTCCGGAGCCTACGGCCATCTTCGACTGCGCCAGGTTGTACCCGATTCCCTGGGGGTCGACACTCGGGTCTGCGAGGACCCGGATTCGGTCGATCTGATACTCGTCGAGCCACCCTTGCTGCCAAATGACGACTATTCCAAGCACGGTGGCGCTGGCCAAAGCCACGAGTTGGCGCCAGGTGGCACCCGCCACGAACAGCATGGCAAACAGGATGAACCCGAATACCAGGCTGGTTCCCAGATCCGGCTCCAAATAGACCAAAACAGCAGGGACAGTCACCACCGCCACCGCCTGGAAGATGTGGGTCCAGCTGAGGTTGCGTCGCCCGATCTCATCGCGGGTGTGCGGTGACAGCAAGGAGGCGAGCAGCAGGATCACCACCACCTTGGCGAACTCCGCAGGTTGCAGTTTGAAGAAGCCGAGAGGGATCCAGCGTCGTGCCCCATTCACCGGCTCGAAGAGAAAGACTGCCATCAGAGCAATAAGGACTGTCAACGAGATCCAGGGGATGATTCCCCGGTACTCCCGATAGTCGATGTTCGAGGCGATGAGGTAGATGGTGAGCCCTGCGGCGACGAACATCATCTGTCGCTCCATCGAAACCGACCCCGCGCTGCGAGTGGCGGAATAGATCATCAGGAGGCCAAAACCCGATAACGCCAACATCGTCCCGAAGAGAACCTGATCGGAGCGGTTGTTACGCCGATCTACGGCCACGTCACGGAGCCGATTGAGCATCGTCATCAGTCGGCCTGTGCGCCTTGGACAATCGGCGTCGGCTCGTTGCCCATCAGGTATTGCATGATGTGACGGCCGACCGGGGCAGCCACCCGGCCCCCCGATCCACCTTCGTCGATCAGGATGACAACGATGTACCGGGGATTATCGATAGGCGCCACCCCGACGAACCAAGCGTGGTTGTCCCGATTCTTCGACGTTTGGCCGGTGCCGGTCTTGCCCCCCACGTTCTCCAAACCCGGTCCGAAATCGGCAAACGCACTGGCGGCAGTGCCTCTCGTGACGACACGGTTGAGGTCGCTGAGAAGAGACGAGCGGGTCGCGGGGTCGATGTCCACGGCGCCTACCAGGCGCGACTCCGGCTCGAACACCACGTTCCCGTCGGAGTCAAGGATCTCTTTGACGACACGGGGCTCCATTATCCGGCCCCCGTTGACCAGGGCCGCATAGGAGACCGCAACCTGAAGCGGGGTCGCGGTGAAGGCGCCTTGACCGATCGCCATGTCGACCAGGTCACCTCCAAGCCACGGGCTGGCGAGCTCGAGACGGTTCGGCTCGAGCAACGGCGGTTGATCAGGGTTCTCTAACTGGTACGCGGCCCACTCCTCGAACAGCTCCCTGGTGGGGACGGTTCCATCCGCCTCTGCGGTGAGATCGATTCCGGTCGTCGACCCGTACCCGACCGACTTGGCCCAATCCTGGAGGATGTTCTCCCGTGGCGTGTCCTTGAAGGCACGCCACGTGCCCATGGCCACGGACCAGAAATAGATGTTGCAGGAGTTTTCCAGGGCTCCATGGAGGTCGAGCCAACCCAGGTCCCGAGGGGCGTACCAGTCGGTCTTGGGCGGCTGTGACCCGTCTTCGAGTTTGGACAGAACCAGCGTGCCGTCACAGTGGACTGTCTGGTTGGCAACATCCACGCCCTCAAGGTCAGCCGCCAGGGGAAGGTCCTCCTCCAGCTTCACCGTGTAGGTGATGGCCTTGAATGTCGAAGACGGCGGGTAGAGGCCGCTTATCGCGAGGTCATTGAACGCGTTGGTGTCGGTCAGTCCCGCGAAGGTCTCAGCATCGATGCCGGCGACGAACAACTGAGGGTCGAAGTCGGGAAACGAAGCCAGGGCCATGACATCGAAGGTCTTTGCGTCGAGCACCACTGCGGCCGCTCGCTGCGTCTCGCTGAAGACATCGTCTCCATTGGCCCGAGCCTCGTTCTTGACGGTGTTGGACAGTGCAACGCCTTCTTCCAGGGCCAGTTCGACTAGCTCTTGGAGCTCGAGATCGACATTGAGGACAACCGAGTTTCCCGGCTCAGGCTCGACCGGAGGCCGCTGAGCGACGATCTGGCCACGTTGGACCTGATACTCGACAAGACCCGAGACGCCCTGAAGATACTGGTCATAGACCCGCTCCACCCCGAGCTTCCCGATTCGCAGATTGAGGTCCAGGCTGGGGTTTGCCTCCCGGTCGGTCGCATCGGGAAGACCGAGATGCCCGATGACGTGGGCCAGCGTCGGACCCGACAGATAGACCCTCTCCGGGACCAGAACGATCTCCACCCCCGGAAGGTGATCGAGGTTTTCGTTGATCGCGTAGGCCGTCTCGTTGGAAACGGTGACCACCTGAAACCGGCCGTTGATCCCCGCCTCCTCGTAAAGCTGATCCATTTGGATCGCATCGAATCCTGTGATCGAGGCCAGCGTCTGGATGAGGGAAACCCGGTCTTCGGGTTGGACGAATGTTCGGTCGACGAAGACAGCAGGCACCAGACGGCTGGTGGCGAGCAACGTCCCATTGCGGTCGAAGATGTCGCCCCTGGGGCCGTATGAGGTCTTCTCGAGCCAGGCCAGCTCCTCAGCAGCCTGCGCGGTCTGAGGGCCCTCGGCCACCTGGACAAACCAGAGACGAAGGCCGATCACCGCGAGCATCGCCGTGAAGACGACGCCGAGCGTGGTGAGCCTGAGAGCAAATTTCATGGGTATCTGAAAGCCGTCTTGTCCCGGTCCACGAGGCGCACCACCAGAGGGGCCACCGCGGCGGCGATCGCGAGATTGGCCAACGGTACGAGAATCACACGACTAAGTGTGTCCTCCCCGAGCAGGCTGGATTGGCCGAACAGGGTTCCGATCACTATGAGTAGGACAATCCCGACCAAGGTGAGCGCCCCGGCCCAGAGGGCAACGGCAACACGTCCGATCTCGGCTCGGTCACGGGTGCGAAGGCCCAGATAGGCAACGGTGGTGAAGACCACCGCTCGCAACCCGAGCACCGACGAACCGAGGAGGTCCACGATGAGACCCGAGGTGAATGCGATCGCCAGAATCAACTCGGGTCGTATCCGGGTCAGGCAGAGCATGATCACGACCAGTAACACCAGGTCCGGTGTCACCAAGGGGATGCGACCGAAGAGAGTCGTCTGGACCACCACCGCCACCATCAGAAGCAGAACCACGGTCAGGACCGTCCTTCCACGCATCAGCCCTCGTTTTCCGGCGTGGTGGTGGACGTGGCGTCCTCGGTTGTCGTGGTGGTCGTCGCCTCGACCACGACCGTTTCGTCGGTGCCCGCGGTGACCGGCGTCGGAGGCCAGGCGAGAATCACGACGAGACGCAGGGTGTCGGTGTTCACATAAGGCTCCACGCTGGCCGCGAGTGAGTTGGATTCGGGCGCGGCGTCCGCAATCACGACACCCACCGGCAACCCCGCGGGGTACGAAGTGCTACCCGCGGAGGTAACGACACGATCGCCCTGGAGAACGGGTTCCCGGGCATCCCCGATGAGGAGCCTCATCTCAGACGTATTGACCTGCGGGGTGAGGGTCCCTACCTGGGCGTTTACCAGGACAGTGAGGCCGTTGCGACCGGTCGTGATCGGAACGATCGTGGCCGAGCCCGATGTGACAGTCCTAACGGTGCCCACCACATAGCCATTTGTGTCGATCACCGGCTGCCCCACTACGACTCCGTCGTTCGTCCCCTTGTCCACCACGAAGGCAGCATCCACCTTGCCGATGACGTTGGCGACAGTTTGACCCAACTCGGGGCCTGCACTGTCGAGTTCGTACAGTTGTTCCAACAAAGCCAGCAACGCAAGTTGGTCCTGAACCGCGACGAGGTCGGCTTCTGCCTCGGCGAGTTCGGCGCGGAGCGCGATGTTCTCCTCACGGAGCGAGGCGACGTGGGTCAGGCTGTCGAACATGTCTGCCGCAGGGTTCACCAGCAACGATGCGGCTTCCTGTAAGGGCGCAATGATGGCCTGGGCGCCGGAACGAACGACTTCGACGACTCCCTTGCCTTCGAGCCGAACGTCAATGGTCATCAGGAGCACCCCGATCACGAGCAGAGTGACGAAGGTGGGGAGGAGTCGGGCCGGCGAGTCTCGATTCAGCATCGGAGGAGACGAGTCGGGGCGATCACGGCCGGGACGACGACACGAGGACGTTCTGCAACGTGTCGAACTCCTCCAGGCACTTCCCCGAGCCGATCACCACCGACTGCAGCGGTTTGGCCACGGTGACGATGGGCATCCCCGTCTCATGGGCCAGACGATGATCCAACCCAACCAAAAGAGCCCCTCCGCCCGTGATGACGATCCCTCGTTCCACGACATCTGCCGCTAGCTCCGGTGGGGTCTTGTCGAGGGTGAATTTGACTGCATCCACGACGGCCTGGGTCGGCTCCTCGATCGCCTCACGAACCTCGGGACTCGACAGGAGGATCGTCTTGGGAAGGCCGGTCACCAGGTCGCGGCCACGGACCTCGGCCGAAGGTTCGTCGGCGTAGGGCCATGCAGAGCCAACGGCCAATTTGAGCTGCTCGGACGTTCGTTCCCCGATCAGAACGTTGTATTCCTTCTTGATCCAGTCGATGATTGCCATGTCCATCTCGTCACCACCGACACGTATCGAGCGGGAAACGACGATCCCCCCGAGGGAGATCACGGCAACCTCGGTCGTCCCCCCGCCAATGTCGACCACCATGGAGCCCGCCGGCTCGCCAATCGGAAGCCCGGACCCGATGGCGGCAGCCATGGGCTCTTCGATGGTGTATGCCCGCCGGGCTCCGGCGTGGTACGCGGCCTCTTCGACGGCTCTGCGCTCGACGGGGGTGATACCGGAAGGAACACATACAACGATCCTCGGTCGGGCCCATTTCCGGCGATGTACCTTCTGGATGAAGTAGCGCAGCATCTTCTCAGTGATGTCGAAGTCGGCGATAACGCCGTCTCTGAGGGGGCGGATGGCGGTGATGTGGGCCGGGGTGCGGCCGATCATCCGCTTTGCTTCCATCCCGACCGCAAGGGCGCGGCCGTTTTGAGCGTTGATGGCGACCACTGAGGGCTCGTTGAGGACGATGCCTTGCCCCCGCACATATACCAATGTGTTAGCGGTTCCGAGATCAATGGCCATGTCTTGGCCGGCAAAAGACAGAAGGTTATTAGCCACGGCGACAGACTCCGCTTTGGACCGTCGAAGTGTAGGTGGGTGCCCGGTGCTGTGTCATCGGTGAAACCAGCCTATAGGTTATCCACAGGCTCGAGGCCAGGGCCACCTACTGCGTCCCGAAGAAGATCCCTAACTCGCGAGCCGCGCTCTCTGGGCCGTCCGACCCGTGAACCAGATTCTCGGTCACCAGGAGCCCCAGGTCGCCGCGGATGGTCCCGGAGCCCGCGTTCTTGGGATCCGTTGCCCCCATCAGGGACCGGGCCACTGTTATCGCCGACTCCCCGGACCACTCCATGGCAACCACCGGACCGGCGGTGATGAATCCCAGCAACTCGGGAAAGAACGACTTCCCCTCATGCTCGGCGTAGAGGCGGCGTGCCAGATCCTCATCGATGACCAGCTTCTTGATCTTCTCGAGAGTCAAACCCTTGCGCTCGAAACGGGAAATTATCTCCCCCACCAAGCCGCGGGCGACACCGTCAGGTTTGACCATGATGAACGTGTGCTCGATCGCCATGTGGCGGAGGGTAACCGTCTTCTACTCACGGTCTTCGCTGTACGGCCAGCCCCCCTCCCCGCCTTCGGCGGTACTCCCCCCACCGTCGCTTCGCTCCTGGGGGGAGAGATGAGGCGGTCCGTTACTGCCGCGCAGCGAGCCCACCAACATTTCCCTGACTTCGCCGACCAGGTACAGCGAGCCAGTCACCAGGACCGCGCCATCGGTCCCTGCTTGCGCCCTCCCCAGGGCGATCGCATCCTCCACACTCTCTGCCTCCTGAACCGGCAGATCGGTGACAGCGGCCACCCTCTTGGCGAGCTCATCGGAGGGCACCGCTCGCTCGGACTCGGGTGCGGTGACCACGAAGCTGCGGGCGACATCGGCGAGACGCCCCACCATCGCCTCGACGTTCTTGTCACCCATGACCCCGAGAACCACCTGCCAGCGATTCGAGGGGAACTCCTCGCACAGCGAATCGACCAACACCTCGACTCCATCGGTGTTGTGAGCCCCATCCACCATCAGGAGAGGCCCGACTCCGAGCGTTTCCATCCGCCCTGGCATGGTGGCTACTCCTGCCGCTTCCCGGACCCCCCCGGCATCGAGCTTTCGTCCCAGAAGCGCCTCAGAAGCGGCAATCGCATTCGCCAGGTTGACCACCTGATGCCGGCCCCGAAGGGGGAGGAACACATCTTCATACCGGTCCTCGGCACCATCAATCGTCACCAGCCAACCGCCCACGCCCCGATCGGCGGCAACGACCGAGAAGTCCTTGCCGTAGTGGCGATGGTGGATACCCAACTCGCGGGCGCGCCCTTCGGCCACCTCCAACGCGGGATCAGGCAAAGGCCCGGTGACGAGAATCGAGTTGACCCCGGTGATTGCAACCTTCTCGGCGGCGATACTGGCAAGATCCGGGCCCAGGTATTCGGTGTGCTCGATGCCGATGCTGGTCACGACGCAGACCTCTGCATCCACGACGTTGGTGGCATCGAGGCGTCCGCCGAGCCCAACCTCGAGCACCGCGGCATCGACCGGTTGATTGGCAAAGAAGGCGAAGGCCGCAGCCGTAATCAACTCGAAGTAGGTGTTCGGGTCGGCGCCTTGCTGATCCCGCAGTGTTGCAAAGGCCTCGACATCCGAGACGGCCAGGGCGAACTCCTCCTCGGTGGCGAATCGCCCGTTGACGCCGAGTCTTTCTTCCACCCGCTGCAGATGAGGAGAGATGTGGGTGCCTGTGTCAAGCCCATGAGTCACCAGAATGAGCGTTGCCAAGCGGGAAGTGGAGGTCTTCCCGTTGGTGCCGGCAACGTGAATGATCGGATATCCCTCATCGGGCCGACCCATGGCTTCGAGAAGACCCTGCATACGGTCGAGCCCAGGCTGCACCCCAAGGGCGATGTGACGGTCGAGAAATGTGAGAGCTTCGGTGTAGTTCATCAAGGGGAAGGGCCTTGGGAGGTTAATCCCGAGGCCCTTCCTGTCTCTCAGAAGGCCGGGACCATTCAGCCTTCCTGACCGCGACGTGCAATGTGGATCAAGGAGATACCCACACCCAAAAGCACGATCGCGCCCCCAAGGAGCTTTTCGCTGTCGATTCCGGTGAAGGGAAGCACTTCCACGGCTTCCACTTCATCACAGGCCAGGACTTGGAATCCGCCGGTTTCTGGATCCGCCAGTTCGAACCCTGGTGCTGGGATGGCACCCCACGTGTAGGTGTCGACTGGGAGAGCCTGTTCTCCCCCCGCACCGCTGAAGACCGCGTCCTTGACATTTTGGCTGTCGAGGACGGTCACCGTCGCCGCCGAGGCGGGATCGATCCTAACCCTCACCGATCCAGCTGCCGTGACGGCCCCGGTGTCGCAGTCCCCATGAGTCACGACCACTGCAGCCCCGCAGGGATAGATCGTGAACGCACCGGACGATTCCTCACCCTCGGGGAACTCGAATCCGTCACTGGGGTCGGCCAGCCATATGTAGTGGCCGGGTGCCAGATCCCTCGTGCCACCACCACCGCCGAAACTTGCAGCCACGCCCAATGCGTCGTCGTAGACCGTGACCGTGGCCCCGTTCGCGGCCTCGATGGACACCGTCACCGAACCGACCGGCCCGTCGTCCACAAGACATGCGGCGTTCGCGACCAGAACCTCGACGTCGCAAGGCGCGATGGTGAACTCGCCATCGTCCTCACCCTTGAGCTTGAAGCCTTTCTCGGCCTCCGCCTCCCAGTAGTAGGTCCCCGGAGCCAGGTCCTCGCTACCACCCACGCCGTCGAAGAAGGCGACCTCGTTCTCCATTTCTTCATCCGAATAGACGGTCACCACGGCTCCGCCATCGGGGTCGATCACCACCTCGACCGATCCCAAGACACCGTCGAGCGGATCACAATCACCGTCAGTGACGACCACCGAGGCTTCGCATCGATCGTGCTCGTCATGCCCCGACCCGCTCTGGGTGAGGAAATCCTCTTGCTGGTTCTCCTCACAATCGCTGGGCGGCGGCTCGCAAGGATCGTTATCCGGAATCGAGCTCAACGTGGAGAAACCCTCCTGCTGGTTCTCCTCACAGTCGCCGGGCGGCGGCTCGCAAGGATCGTTATCCGGAATCGAGCTCAACGTGGAGAAACCCTGCTGCTGGTTCTCCTCACAATCGCCGGGCGGCGTTTGGTTGCAGTCCAGGTCCACGACGATCGGGTCCGTAACGAAGGTCTGGCCGCCGGCCACACCGTTGTCCCAAGGACCCACCGATCTCGCTTGCACCTCAATACTTTGACCCATGTAGGGGCTGGCGTCGATATCCCCGCTGAACCTGAAGAAGTTGCCCGAAGTGAAAGCACCGGCCCCCATCTCGGACCAACTCCCGACACCGTTCACTCTCACCTCGATCTTGATGTCAGGGTGGCCCGAGCCGCTGGTTCCATCCGTCTTCCAACTGACGGCGTCGTAATGGATCACAAGCTTCTGATCGAGACACGTCTGAAACGCCGTGACTTCGGGATGATGAGCGAGCGCCGTCGGGGCGAAGAACACCATCATCGACATCAGAACGGCAAACGCGGAAAGGATCGCACCCAGACGCTGGACCCTGCGGCGAAGAGAAGGAGAGCCGAGATTCATGACCGCCCCCCGACGCGACAAACGCGCTCTGGGTGCGCGTAGGACTCGATGCCTCCGACGACCACCCAGGTCGGCCCCTGACCCCTCATGATCTTCCTATCCCTTCATCTTTTGGGACAGGCCGGTCTCACCACTGGCTCCACCAGACCCAGGTGACCGTTTTACAGGTCTGGTTTCGATGCCTCCCTATTTCCCCTTAAGTGGGTGCGACCACTCAGCGTGACCATTGAGCCACTCAGCGTGTTCGTTGACAATCATACTGACGCGGGTTAAGGCGAAGTCAACCAGGTCTTTGGACCGGCTGGGGTTGTGGACTCGGGCCGATGCCAGAGACCCCGGGAGCCGCGCTCCCGGGGTCTCTGAGACAGTCACCGCGTATGGATGACTTCAGTCTTTCAGGTGTCCTCTCGCCGGGCCCCTGCTACCAGAAGGAGACCGAGAGCAAGAGCGCTCGCCCCCAGGGCGATGAGCTTGCCCGGGTCCATGCCAGTGAATGGGAGAACAGTCGGATCGGGAGCCGACGTCGTGGTCACCGAGATACCCCCAACAACATCGCGGCCCGTCGTCGTGGTCACCAAGCCCACGATCGTCGACGTGGTGGTGGGAGCTTCAGTCGTCGTCGTGGTTGCGGCAATGGTGGTCGTCGTGTCGCCATGCTTCGTCGTCGTCGTGGTGGCGTACGTAGTCGTCGTGTCGCCATGCTTCGTCGTCGTCGTGGTGGCGTACGTAGTCGTCGTCGTGGTGGCGTGCGTGGTGGTGGTCACCTCACCGCAGTCGCCCTTGTGGTATTCGTCGTGCTTGTCGCATTCTTCTCCACCAGGCTGAGTGCTGGTGGTGGTCACCTCACCGCAGTCGCCCTTGTGGTATTCGTCGTGCTTGTCGCATTCTTCTCCACCAGGCTGGATGCTGGTGGTGGTCACCTCACCGCAGTCGCCCTTGTGGTATTCGTCGTGCTTGTCGCATTCCTCTCCACCAGGCTGGATGCTGGTGGTCGTCACCTCACCGCAGTTGTCCTCGCCGTATTCGTGGCGCTCACCGAATTCAAGGTCCTCGTCGCATTGGTCCTCGTCACCGGAGTGTTTGGTGGTGGTCGTGGCCGCGTCGTTGTGCTCGGAACCTGAGGTCGCGCCCGCAGAACCAGACAGGACGAGTAGCAAGGACAGAGCCAGCATCAAGACGGTCGTGGTTGCGGCGACGGAACGCAACCCTCGCAAACTGATCCCCATCGTTTTCCTATCCCTTCCTAATTCTTCATGGGACAGGCCGGTCTCACCGTTGACTTCCCCTCGACCCAGGTGACCGATTACAGGTCGGGGATCAGCGCCTCCCGTTATCCATTGTGGTGACCACCCTCGGTGGCCCGCGGGCACAGTAATGCCGGGTACGCGCGAAACGTGGTATTAAACTACAAGTTTGTCATTCATGACCCGGAGCGAGTTCTGCGCGGGTCAACTCGAGTCGGAGTCAGGCCGATTTCTCCGCAGGGCCGTCCACCTCGCGTGCCGGCACCAGAGTCGGATTCACCTTGTCCTCGACCACATCGCGGTCGATGAGCACCTGGTCGATGTCGGTGCGTGACGGGAGGTCGTACATAGTGTTGAGAAGGACCTCCTCGAGGATCGCCCGTAGCCCGCGGGCGCCGGTCCCCCGCTTCAACGCCTGCTCGGCGATCGCGTCCAACGAGTCGGGGGTGAACACCAATTCGACTTCATCCATCTCGAACATGCGGGCGTACTGCTTGATGAGTGCGTTCTTGGGCTCGGTGAGGATCCTGATAAGGGCGTCCATGTCGAGGTCCTCGACCGTGGCCATCACCGGGAGGCGCCCTATGAACTCGGGGATCAACCCGTACTTCATGAGATCCTCAGGCATGACCTGGGTCAGCAACTCCGTGGGCCGACCGTCCTTTCGAGAACGCACGTCGGCGCCAAAGCCCACTCCTCGCTTCCCCACCCGGTTGGCGATGATGTCCTCCAGACCACCGAAGGCACCCGCGCAGATAAAGAGGACGTTGCTGGTGTCGATTTGGATGAACTCCTGATGTGGGTGTTTGCGCCCGCCCTGGGGAGGGACTGATGCCTGGGTCCCTTCGAGAATCTTGAGCAGGGCTTGTTGCACCCCTTCGCCTGAGACATCACGTGTGATCGACGGGTTCTCGGCTTTGCGTGAGACTTTGTCGATCTCGTCGATATAAATGATGCCCTGTTGGGCGCGGTTGACGTCGTAGTCGGCCGCCTGGAGCAGCTTGAGGAGGATGTTTTCGACATCCTCGCCGACGTAGCCGGCTTCAGTGAGGCTGGTGGCATCGGCGATGGCAAACGGGACGTTCAGCTGCCGGGCCAGAGTTTGTGCCAGAAGGGTCTTGCCCGAGCCGGTCGGTCCAATAAGGAGGATGTTTGACTTCTGGAGCTCGACGTCACGCTGTACGTCACCACTACGGATCCGTTTGTAGTGGTTGTAGACCGCGACGGACAGCTTCTTCTTGGCTTCTTCCTGTCCCACCACGTAGTCGTCTAGATAGGACTTGATCTCGACCGGCTTGGGGAGCTCGGAGAAGTTGATCTCCTCGGTGGTGGAGAACTCCTCTTCGATGATCTCGTTGCAGAGATCGATGCACTCGTCACAGATGTAGACGCCAGGGCCGGCGATCAGCTTCTTGACCTGCTTTTGAGACTTTCCGCAGAAGCTGCATTTCAGCAGTTCGCCGCCCTCGCCAAGTCTGGCCATCCGAGTAGAGACCTCCTCCGTCTACTGGGAGGCTACCGCGGTGAGCTCGCGACGGGTGAGAATTCCGTCGATCACCCCGTACTCCTTGGCCGCATCGGCCAACATCCAGTAGTCACGCTCGGTGTCCAATGCGATCTTGTCGTACGTCTGACCGGTGTGGTCGGCGAGGATGTAATTGAGCTGCTCCCGCATCTGAACGATGAGTTTGGCCTGGATCTCGATGTCAGAAGCCTGACCCTGAGCGCCACCGTGTGGCTGATGGAGCATTACTCGGGCGTGAGGGAGGGCGAAACGCTTGCCCTTCGCCCCACCGGCGAGGATCACCGCTGACGCCGAGGCGGCCATGCCCATGCACACTGTGCTCACATCGGGCTTGATGTACTGGATTGTGTCGTAGATGGCGAACAGCGAGGTGATCGAGCCGCCAGGAGAGTTGATATAGAGGAAGATGTCTTTGTCGGGATCCTCCGACTCTAGGTGGAGGAGCTGAGCCATGATCAGATTGGCGATGGTGTCGTCGATCGGCGTGCCCAAGAAGATGATGCGGTCCCTGAGCAGCCGGCTGTAGATGTCGAAGTAGCGCTCACCCCGACTCGTCTGCTCGAAGACAGTTGGGATGACATAGTTCTCGGCTCTCATTCTTCTTCCTCCAAGGCCTCGGCAGTCAAGGCCTCGACCTCCAATGGCTCGGCCTCGACTATCTCGGCTTCTATTTCGGTCACTTGCAACCTCAACTCGATTGGGTTGCCGTCCTCGTCAACCGCGTTGGCATTCGAGAAGACGACATCCAATGCCCGGTTTCTGAGAATATCACTGGCCAGGGCCAATTCTCGGCCGCTCTGCCGGAAGGCCCGAAGATAGGCCACCGGATCACCTGACTGGACAGCCAAAGCCTGCATCGTCGTAGACAGGTCTTCTTCGGTCACCTCGATGCCTTCCGCCTCGGCAAGAGCCTCCAGCACCAGCTGGTTCCGGAGCGACAACTCGGCCTGAGCGTGGAGGTCTTCGACAAAGGCTTCCTGATCGACACCCGAGACCCGGAAATAGTCATCGAGGGTCAACTCGTTCTCCTGGAGCCGATGGAGGAATCGATGCAAGTGATCGTCCATCTCCGCCCTGATCAAACCTTCGGGTAGCTCCACCTCGACCTGATCCACCAGTGTGCTCAGCGCCCTCTCGGCAAACTGCCGCGAGACCGCCTGTCGCTTGGCCTCGGATAGACCCTTTCTCAACTCTGAGTACAACTCCTCGACGGTTTCGAACTCGGTGTTCTCGTCCACCCACGCGTCGTCCAACCCGGGCAGTATCCGCTCCTTGACCTCGTTCACCGTCACTTCGAACTGGACTCGCTCCCCCGCCCTCTCCCCAAAGCCGGCCGGAAGCGGTGCCTCGAATGCGACAGAGTCCCCAGCCGAAGCGCCGGCAAGGTGGTCATCCATGCCCTCGATGAAGAGACCGGACCCGACCTCGTAGAGGAGATCAGACGCGGCCGCCTCCGGCACCGGCTCCTGCCCGCTGCTGGCTGTTATATCCACCGAGACGAAGTCGCCGACCTCGGCTGGCCGCTCCACCTCCTCGACAGTTGCGAACTGTTCGAGCATCCGGACCACCTGGGCCTCCATCTCCTCGTCGGTCACCTCGGGAGATGTGATCTCTATGTCACGGTCCTTGTAAGTGGGGAGTTCGATCCTCGGCCAGAGCGTGACGCGGACCTCGACTTCGACCCCCCCGTCGACCTCGTTGAGACTCTCCAATTGAGGTGACACAGCCGGGCTTATCTCCTCCTCGGTTAGAACCTGGGTCAGGGTCGGTGGCACCAGATCGTCGATGACCTCGCTGCGGAGCCGGTCGGCGCCGACCGCCGCCTCCACTACGGGGAGTGGCGCCCTCCCGGGCCGGAAGCCCTTCAGCTTCATGTCCTGGGAGAGCTTGCGAGCCGTGGCGACCTTGCCGGCGGCGATCTGGTCGTCGGTTAGTCGGAACTTGACCAGTCGCTCGAAGGGACCGGTCTCGGTGATGGTTGTCGACATTGTCTTCCTGGCTCGTGGGCGGCGTAGCAGCATGGCCGCTCGACGTGCGAGCGGCCACTTTCGGGTGACCGACGGGATTCGAACCCGCGACGTCCTGGACCACAACCAGGTGCTCTAACCGGACTGAGCTACGGCCACCATGTCGAATGGGTCGTCCTCGCGCCCCCGGGAGGACTCGAACCCCCAACCTGCGGATTAGAAGTCCGCTGCTCTATCCCATTGAGCTACAGGGGCAAGGGCTGGACTACCGCCCCAAGGGGCGACCCATTCGAGCGGGTGAAGGGAATCGAACCCTCACCACCAGCTTGGAAGGCTGGAGCTCTACCATTGAGCTACACCCGCGGGACGGTGAGTTTACGGCCTTCGTCGGGCTGGTCGGACTTGAACCGACGACCTCTGCGTCCCAAACGCAGCGCGCTACCAAGCTGCGCCACAGCCCGTTGAGTCCTCATCGTAATTCCCCTCCGTTTCCTGTCCCACTCGATCCCTATCTTCGGAACCATGGGGGTGGGACCTGAATTGGAGACTCGGATCGCGGCCTGCGACCAGATGTCTCGCTGGGAGCGCTCCGAGTTGGGGAAGGATCTGCGCCGGCTCGGCCTGTCCTATGGCGAGATCATGGACCTGATCCCGGTCAAGAGGTCGACCCTGGCCGCCTGGAGTCGTGAGGTTCACCTGAGCGACGAGCACTACGCGGCGATCAAGGAAAGGACCGGAACCCAAGAAGGAGTTCCGCGGGACACCAATCGGAAACGACAAGCTGAGATTGCGGCGATCAAGAAGAGCGCTGTCCTCGACGCGATCGTTCTTGTTGATCAGCCCCTGTGGACAGTCGGCACGGCCCTGTATTGGGGTGAGGGATACAAAACCGAGTCCTCGCTTGGAATGGCGAATGCGGAGGCGTCGGCTCTCCGACTCTTCATGAAATGGACTAGCACCTATCACGACCAAGAAGCTGAGTTCCGGGCTCGACTCAACATCCACGCAAACAATGACGAGCCGAAAGCCAAGGAATGGTGGCAGGGTCAGTTAGGCCTAGGCCCCGATGACTTTGCCAAGAGCTTCGTCAAGCCCGATGGGACAGGTCACCGCAAGAATCACCTCGCCTACGGGGTGTGCGCCGTCAAAATGCGACGAAGCGCGAACGTCGTTCCATCGCACGATGGCCTGGGTCGGCTTCCTTGCAGATCGCCTTGGGCAGTAAGCTCAACCCCGGGCCGCTAGCTCAATTGGCAGAGCACTCGGCTCTTAACCGAGGTGTTGTGGGTTCGATTCCCACGCGGCCTACGAAGAGCCCCCGGCAACGCCGGGGGCTTCTCACATGGAACAATGTGACACACGCGGGTGTGGCGGAACTTGGCAGACGCGCTGGGTTTAGGTCCCAGTGGACGAAAGTCCGTGGAGGTTCAAATCCTCTCGCCCGCACATTGGGAATTCGAATCAGGCTGAGGTTCGCTGTAGGCGATGTCGATCCGGGAGGGGGCTCGCACACACCTGCTTAAGTTGAGTAGCCTCGGCCGCGGACGGCAGCGTACCGTTCGGGACGAAGGGACAGACATGAATCGACCACAGAGGCCGCGACGCTTGCTCTGGGCGCTGGCAGCATCGCTGGCCCTGGTGGCGACAAGTGTCGCACCCGTCGGCGCCAAGTCCGACAATTCGGGGTTCTGGACGGGTACACCGGCCATGCTGGAGGGTACGCAGAGCAACGTCACGGTAAAGCCGCTCCTGACCGTGGGTGACACGGTCGGCGGATACACGTTCGAGGCCATCCCGGACGGGATCGCCCTCGACCCACGAGGCCGCAACACATTCGACATCTATGTCAACCACGAGACCTCGAAGGTGCCGTTCCCGTTTACCGCCACACTCGCGCTGACCGACTTTGACAACGCTCAGATGAGCCAGGTGACCCTGAAGCGCGGCAGCGGCAAGGTGCTTGGCGGCGAACTGGTGATTGACAGCTCGAACGGCTACCAGCGATTCTGCTCCAACTTCTTCGCCGGCGGGGCCGAAGGGTTTGCCCAGCCGCTGGTGTTCACCAACGAGGAAACCCCGGACCGGGTGAACCGGGCCGAGAATTCCTGGCCGCCGTCGGCGGGTGCTCCCCAGGCCGGACTGACCGTGGCGTACGATCCAGATTCGGACACGACTACCGAAATCCCTGGCATGGGCTTCTTCAACCACGAGAACACCATCGTGGTTCCGGGCTTCGACTCGGTTGTGACCCTCTCCGGCGACGACACGTTCAGCCGCGGCAACTCGCAGCTGTACATGTACATGGCGGACGACCGGGATGCGTTGCTCGACGACCAGGGCACCCTGTACGCCTTCGTGGCAGACCTACCCTCGAACCAATACGAGACCATGGGTCTGAACCCAGGGCCCTTCACCGGACACTTCATCGAGGTCCCGAAGGGCATCGCCGACGGCACGGACAATCCGGGGTTCGAGCAGGATGCACTCGAGACCTGGTCGGATGCCCCAGCCAACAGCGTTTTCGAATTCGCTCGCATCGAGGATCTCGCCTACGACCGAAACGATCCAAACGTGGTGTATTTCGCCGACACCGAGGGCGGTGGAGCCTTCCTCTACGGACGGATCTACAAGATGGTGCTCGATCCGGATGACCCCACTGCCACGGCCCAGGTTTCGGTGCTCATCAACGGTGACAACGTGGGGGCGGTCGATCCCTTGGCTGCCATCCACAGCCCGGACAACATCGAGACCACTCCGTGGAGCCTCATGATCCAAGAGGACCCGTCGCCTTTGGCGTTCAAGTACACGCCAGGAAATCCCAACGGCACGACTGCTCGGATCTGGCAGTACGTCTTCGCCACCGGCGAGCTGCGAGTCGTGGCCAGAGTGAACCAGTCCCAGGACCCCGCCGCAGTGTGGGGCGATTGGGAATCGAGTGGCATCGTTGATGCCTCGACCTATTTCGGGCGAGGTGCCTTCCTGGTGACTGTCCAGGCGCACACCCTGTTCGTGGACACGAACTCGATATCCAACCCGTTGCCGCCCCCTGCCTCCATCACCCAAAAGCGCGAGGGCGGACAACTCCTCCTGTTGCGGGTGCCGGGAGCCTAGAACCGAAAACCGATTGACCTACGGCCTGCCCGCACCGGGTGTCGGGGGCACTTCGGTGATGATCCGCGCCCCCCTGCGAAACGTCAGATAGCTCCATGCCCAGGATACGAGCACGAAAAAGCGGTTCCTGAATCCGATCAGGTAGAAGATGTGGATCCCCAGCCAGGCGATCCAGGCAGGGAACCCGGAGAAGTCGAACCGGGGGAAATGAGCGACCCCCCTCGCCCGGCCAATGGTGGCCAGGGAGCCCTGGTCCCGGTAATGGAATCGAGCCCTCGACTCGCCTTGCAGGTCGGCCCTGATGGAGCGCCCCGCATGTCGGCCCATCTGGATCGCTGCCGGGGCCACCCCGGGCACGCCGGGGATCACCGCCAGATCCCCCACCACGAACACCTCATCATGTCCGGGCAGGGTCAGATCCGGATTCACCGCGACCCGCCCCGACCGATCGGTTTCCGCCTCCAATCCGCTCCCCAAGGCCGACGCCCTCACCCCGGCGGCCCAAAGCACAGTCGCCGCTTCGATCCGCTCGCCCCCTTTCAACGTCACCCCCGAATCGTCGAGATGTTCCACCAGGGCACCAGTGCGAACCTCGACACCCAGACTCTCCAGTTGACGACGGGCGCTCTCCGACAGACGCTCCGGATAGACCGGCAGCACCCGATCGGCCCCTTCTATCAAGATGACACGAGCCGATCCGGGATCGATGGCGCGAAACTCCCGCTCCATGGAGTGGACCGCGATCTCGACCAGGGCTCCGGCGAGCTCGACCCCGGTGGGCCCACCTCCCACCACGACGAAGGTCAGCAGTTGCCCAGCGGACGACGGATCGCGTTCCGCGGCCTCGAAGGCCGCCAGGATTCTGCCCCGGATGTGCAGAGCGTCCTCGATCGTCTTCAAGCCGGGGGCGGCCCCCGCCCATTCGTCCTTGCCAAAGTAGGAATGGGTGGCGCCGACGGCGACGACCAGGTACTCGTAGCCGACCTCAGAGCCGTCGTCGAGTCGGACCATTCTTCGATCGAGGTCGATGGCCATCACCTCGGCCAGAAGGATCCGGGTGACGTTCGATTGGCGCCTGAAAATCGACCGAATCGGGTAGGCAATGTCGCTCGGGTTCAGCGCTGCCGCCGCCACCTGATAGAGCAGCGGCTGAAACAGGTGGAAGTTCCTTCGATCGATGATCGTGACCTCGACCGGGGCCCCCTTCAACGCCCTGGCCGCGTTGAGGCCGGCGAAACCGGCCCCAACGATCACGACTTTGGGAAGGCG
>Ga0209431_10000365_pt1 | contig 37083 bp, 47 predicted proteins | sample RifCSP13_3_FD_184021 | JGI IMG/M metagenome (GOLD analysis project Ga0209431, IMG submission 184021) | Soil microbial communities from Rifle, Colorado - Rifle CSP2_sed 13_3 (SPAdes) (version 2) | ecosystem: Environmental > Terrestrial > Deep subsurface > Rock core/Sediment | place: Rifle... | reverse complement strand
CCGCAGAAGACGGCGTTGATAGAACGGAGGCGTAGATTCCAAGCTTCGGCGAGGGGTGAACCTGCCGTTACTAATTATCCAATACATCGGCTCAGTCATACTACATAGAGACTATACGCGACGATTCATTTTTTATTGAATCATATGGTATCATATGCACGACGATTTTTTTATTTTAATTTTTGATCGCAGAAATTTATTTTTGATCTGTGATCGAAAATTGTATTTCCCATTTTGGGACTTGCATCTTGTTATATTGTATTTTTTGTATTGTATAACAATTGACAAAAGATAGATGCCCGAATTCTATAAATGGAATGCATTCTTGGAAGCCAGTAAACATCTTTGTCGATAAATGTTCTTTATGTGGACTAGAGAGATCTACTGCATGAATAAAAAAATCAAAACTACAGAAAACGAATACAACTAGGCTTTTCCTTTAGGTCTGGTTTGAATCAAAATTAGTGAGTGATTTTTTGTTTATTAGCATCTTGTTTGTCAGAAATATAATTGATCGACAAAAGAATCTCGATAATCAAAGGTGTTCTAAGACATCCAAAGCAAGCTCTTCAAGAGATTGATTCTGCTGGAAATTATTATTTTGGCGGCGCAATAGCATTGCTGATTTTCTGGTCAATTGTAGAGGGGGTCATGGGATATCAAGTTATTGGGTCTATAGATCTATCGTATGGAATTAAAGATGCATTATATACTTTTTCATTAACATTTCTTTTTATAATTTTAACATACTATATTGGACGAAGACTAAAGGGAATAGCAAAATTTCGAAATATTTTTTCTACAATAATGTACTCATCAATTCCAGGTGACATTGGATTTTCCATACTGTATCCTCCGATATATTTGATGCAAAACCAAGATGGCACAGCTCTGGCCTATGCTCTTTTAGCTTTACTAGGTATCGGGCTACTTGTAACACTGCCATTCGTTATATGGGGGATAATACTGAATATCTTTGCCTGCAGTGAATCTCACAAATTTAGTAAGAAAAGATCCTTTGCAGTAATGATAATCTCGCTGATTATCACGTTAGGCATATTCAATGGCATTCAATATGCAATTGATCCCACTTATTTTTCATGGCTTATGGAGGATTTCCCCCTTAATTTTTTATAAAATGATGTGGAAACTATCTCATGGATAAAAAAAAGAAGATGAAAACCACTGAAGATGATTACCAAAAAGCTTTAGCTTCTGCTGATCCTACCATAATATCAAAAGAAGAGCTGGAAAAGATGACAAAAGAAGCAATGAAGAAGTTCAAATCGTTATGAGTGTCGAGTGGATTGTTACTGGAGTGATTTTATTGGGTGGAATGGCTGCAGCTGGAATTAGCTTGTACATTAAAAGAAGAAGAGAAGCTCAAGCTGTTTCTGATTTATCATTAGCAGATACTAAAATACAATCAGATTTAGCTGATCCTGAAAAAGATGATGAAAAGTAATACAGAGTACGAATACAAATCGTTAGCTTGCAATGTTTTCATTTTATTTAGCTCTTCCTCGTCTTTTTTGCGTGACAGTTAGGGCACAAAGCTTGGCAATTTGTAATTGAATTGTTTGATCGGTTTCCATCGATGTGATCAAAATTAATTACGTCAAGCTTATTCTTGCATATGCTACATGTGTAAGCTTGTTTTATGAGGGTGATTTCTTGGGTTGTCTGTGAAAAGCTTTTTCTTTTCAGCTTGCCTTTGTGGTCGTACTTATTAGCTTTATCCAGCTTGTCAGCTACTAATACTGCAGCTCGAATTACGTCAACCGGACCAAGCTTGCCTGTGTTGGCCCATTTTTTTACAATACTGAATAGTGAAGTTTTATGTCCTCGTTTACCGAAGAAGTCAAGGAAATCACTCATCGATTAAAGGTAGTCCATAAAAATATTAATAGAAAATTGTTAACCAATTTATGACTAAATGGAAGAATCTAGCTGGGAAATTCACTGACAGAGAAATTGAAGTAATTGAAAAATTCCAGAAAAAACATGGATTGGAAAATTCAAACCAAATGGTACGAATTTCAATTCTTTTCATGATTGGTTTTACTGAAGTTATGTCGGCGTTTGTTAATTCTAAATTTGCGAAAACACTCCGTTCAAACTATGGGAAACTCCAAAACGAGGTCTCAAAGTTTCCATCTTTAAAGGAACAAATTCAGCCATTTTTCAAGGAAATGGATCAAAATCTTACCAAAACTATGGAGAATATAGCAGAAAGAAAAGCCAGAGATTTGAGCAGCTTTGGCGAAAAAAGAAAGCTAGGACGACCAAAAGCTGCAAAAAAACCGCCTGGAAGACCAAAGGACAAAGGATTTTAACTCTTACATAATTTGTTAACAAATTTTCTTACATATTTTTTAAGGTATCATTAAGGTATCATGAAATGCATAGTTTCAGTAGGAAAAACTTACGTTCACAGAGGAAATCATAGACACAAATCAAAGACAAAGAAGCGTTGGTTCATCTATTACTATGATGAAGACCTTAACTTCAGGACAGAAAAGGTGAATTTTTTACAAGCTCTGTACTACATGACGCAGAAACGCCATAGAATACGTGGGATTTGTCAGAACTGTGGCAGAATATGGATATATTTTCTCAAATCGAAACGTGAGAAGCTGAAGTGTCCTAACTGTGTACGTAATGGAATTATTTTCGACTGAACAAAGATTCAAACCATAATCAGCACTTATCCGAAGGTCTAAGTGCCGATATAGGTTCAATTTTGAGTTCCTAAAATAATGCGGAAACTATCGCAATTAATGCGAAAACAGCTACGGCAGCAGCTCCAATCCCATAAATCTCCTTTGGAATATCGGATAACTCCATAATCATATTTGCACTTTGTTGAACTTAAATCATTTGGAGCTCTTTCATTGCTTCCAATTCTTTTTTGGTAACATTTGCCGAAATTGTAGGCATAGATCATTATAGATCGTGATTTATTATATAGCTAGACCATGGTTCAAATTTTGAAAGATTTGAACTTCTAAAACCATTCTTACAGCTAACAAAAGTTAAGTAAATTCAAAATTTTCAAAAAGAATAAGGCAAAGTATTTCATTAGAAAAGCTATGGGAATCAAAGGGTGGTTTTTAGGTGGTTCTTATGAGGTCACAGTCGTATGCACAAATTGTGATCACACCGTCACAGTAAGAATAGGTCAGGGAAAAACAGTTGAAAGTTGGACTAGAAGTGCAAAATGCAGAGTTTGTAAAAATCGAGGTTGTTTTCAAAAAATTTAGAAAATTCACATTAGTTGAAAATTCTTAATTCCAAGAATAGTTCATGATATTGTTGTGGCTATAATTTATGGTCGTGCAGCAGCGGAAAAAGATCTTCTAAGTATAGCCCCAGAATCTGTACAAAAAATCGAAGACGTTGAAACCGTTCATCAGGAATTAAAAGAAAAATTAATCATAACAAAAAAAGACTTTTTTGATAAAGTACCAAATAAAATAATAGAAGAAGAAAAAATACTTGAAAAAATCAAAAGTTATGAAAAAGCAACGCATCAGAAATTTGATGAGAAGATAAAAATACTTGAAAGTAAAAAAGCTCAAGGAGGATTTTCAATCATTTCTTCTTCCATCAAAATCTCACTGGTAAAAAATATCTCAAAACGAAGAGAAATAAACAAAATAAAAAATTTAGAAAAAAAACAGAATGTACAGTTAACAGAGTGGAAAGAAAATCCAGAACAAATTTTCAATAGAGAAAAAAAAGAGCAGATAAACGAAGTCAAAACATTTGCTTCACTTGAAAGAAGTAAAGAACACAAAGGAGCAAAAGGAGAAGTACGAGCATTAAAAAAATTATCAGAACTAAGTGATGATTATCATATTTTTTGTGGGGTAAGAGCTATATTACCTCGCTACGTCACATACAATGGCAGAAAGAATCTTAGATCAGCTCAGATGGATTTTGTTGTCGTCTCAAAAAAAGGAGTAATTCTAATTGAAGTAAAAAATTGGAGTATGGAATATTTTAAAAACCATGACAAGTTAGGCAAGCTCAATCCATACGAGCAGACAGATAGGGCAGGAATGGTATTGTGGATCTTTTTGAAATCTTGGAGATCTAGTCCACGTGTAACAAACGTTCTGTTGTCAATACAGGATAATATGGACTATAATCGTAATTACAAGCATGTTTTTGTTTCAAACTTAGACAGAATTAATCATTTTATCGAGAACAGAAAAGATGAACTATCTGAAAAAGATGTTAAAAAAATTGTTGGTGAATTGGAGCATTATGTAACAAAATAGTATTGGGTAATCCTTTTAAAAATAGGGTTTTACTCATTATCGATAAACTCGTTTGAATCTTATTTCAAACTACATTTTTTATAATTTCAGAACCGTAACTAGACCTTGCATCCAAATTTTTGTGCCCAAGGCTCGTTTTTATACTCACTTTCTGAGCAATACTGTATCAGTATCTGAGCATGTTCATTACGGAGTAGCTCTTCGTTAAGCATTTTGTTTCCACAAAATACCTTGCCAAGCATTCTGCCATACGAGTCGAAAGTTTGTTTGTCATCCTGATCAATAGCTATAGTAGATCCTACGGGACACAACATGGTAGTAAATCGAGCAGCCTCTGCATACCCAGGTTCGTTTCTTTCAGGGGCGTCAGTTAAAGACAATCTAATTTTTTGTCCTTTTACGTATATAGTGTCACCATCAATTATTTGTTCTACTTTTGCAGTCATACACGATTTGGTTCCTTGACAGAAAGTAGAATAATCCGTTGTAGATATTTTTATTGTAGAATCTTCCATTGTAGATACTTTCATTATGCTGTTTGAAACCAAAAATTGTATTCCCTTGACGAAATCATCATCAGATATTTTTCCATCAGCCCACCAAGCTGCATTATTTTTTACCCAGCTTGGAATCTGTGAAGAATAGCCAGTACCAGCTGAAGTAGGTGGAATCTTCATTACTCCTTGGGAAATAAGATACTCTATTCCTTTTACAAAATCAGAATCACCAATTTTTCCATCAGACCACCATTTTGCATTGTTTTTTATCCACGATGGAATAACAGATTTTGCTGATTCATTTTCTAGTTCTTCAGACTGATAGCTTTTCTGATTTATTCCAGCTAGAACAAGAGATGCTGTTAGTATGATTCCAGCGATAAGCCAATAATTCCTTTTTGGTCCAAGCTGCATTCAGTCATTTTTCTTGCTTCAAGTAAATAAGAACAAGGATGTCACATTGATGGAAAATGAGAAAAATTTCACTAATGGAATAAAACAGAATAATTTTGAGATAATTGATGGTTAGCTAGAATTGAGAGGCTTGAACCTGATTTTCATCTTTTCTAGCTTCATCCGCTTTCTTTCAATTATAACATAATAGTTGATGATTTCAAGTATCTTCTCTTCTATGGTTAAATTATATCCATTTGAGGCCTTTAGAAAATCCAAGTAATCCTTTTCGCTTATCTTGATTTTAATTTCACGCAAGAAAACAAGCTTGAAACTCAAAGATAAAAGCTGATCAATGGAATCACAGCTAAGCATTAATCAAGGAATCGTTATGTCATTTATCATTACATGTTGCGGGTTATACAATACAACATCTGATTTCCAGAAATGACAGAGCAGTATTAAATAGAATTATGTTTGATACTTGGTAATTGAAAACTTTTGCATATCTTTCTATCTTTGCTGCAGTTGCAGTAGCTTCTATGATGGGGTCAGCATCAATTACTCCAGCATATGCAGCAACAAAAGTGTGGGACGAAGACATTAACATCCCAGTCTCTGGCTTTACTCAAGTATGTGGCGGTACTAATTTTAGTGGTGTTATCAAAGGCCACGAAACAATTTGGGACAACAACCACTACAAGTTGCACTTCACGATGATGATGGAATTGACCGATCCTGTAACAGGTGAATTCGCAGGAAGACAATCTGCCACAGACAACGTACAAGGAGATTTTGTTGACTTCCCAATTTCACGCCGATCCAATACTGTAGTAACATGTGTTGGAGATGGCAGCACATTCGACCTCCAAAGGGGATATACCATGCACCAAGATGGAACAATAACTCTACATGGTCCCTAAACCTACCTTTTCCTTTTTTATTTAATCTCCAAATTCTATTTCTTTTTTCCCGCCTCGTTCTTTTTCATCCGCGCTTTAATCAGCTTCTTGACTAACGCAATAGGAAGCGGCTTTTCGATTGGAAAACGAATGGTCGCCTTGGCGGTTTCGTAATCCTTTAACTCCTTTTTATGCTCCTCTGTGACTGGAGAGGGCACATAAAGTCCAATGTGTTTTTTGAAAGCCGAAAAATAGGCTAGCCGCCCTTTGTATTCATAATAGGGCATCCCATAGCTAATCCCTTCAGCAGCTTTGGGTGCTGTAGCTTTGATAATCTTGCGAAGTTGTATAATCTTAACTCGCGCTTCTCTTGGAACAGCTTTGATATAGGTATCTACGCTTTTTGGTGCTTTTTTCATAAACTAATCCCTCACCATCTTTATCCTTAATTTCATTTAAAGTTCATAAATTTACCCAAAAGTCAGGCGACATTTATTTTACAGCTCACCTTTTTTTATTTATTTTAAACAAATCCTACACCCCTCATAACGCTAGTTAGTGCAAAAAATTTAGCTAACCAAATCATTATGTAATTTATCATTACATGTTGCGAGTTATATCATAATATCATAAAAATGGCCTATTTCCAAATGTGGAAGGCAACTATAATACTTCTTATATTTAGAATAAAATAATATCAATTATGAAATTGCTCTCATCTTTGCACAACCCGACAAGCCGCAGATATGTGGTTTACTATTCAACTATTCTAGTTACTGTTTTTATAACTGGAATCCTAAGAAGCCTCGGAATCATATACCTCACCCCAATAGAATTTGCAGGGTTAAACTTTGAGGGGTTTTTGTCAATGTTCATGCTTGTTAGAAATGAAAGAGTAGGAAATGCGTTTTTGTTACACCTCTCAAAACTGCGCATCGTAAGAGGAATTGCAATCTAAAATAAAGGAGAGTTAGGCTTGCTATCAGGATTTGGAACGTTTTTTGTTGTATTAATTGCATCCATCCTTGCTGGTGGATTGACAGTAGAGACTATCCAGAAAAGAAAAAGAAGTACAAAATTCAGTTAATCAATTGAAAAGATATAACTGATTACAATTTATCAAGGACTTGTACATTTGTCCCAAGTGCCTTGCAAGTTTCCTCCAGGCTTTCCTGTTTTCGGATCAGTTACAACATATGTCCAGGTAGCTTTGCAATAATCAAAGCTAACATTTTCAGTAGGAGTAGCGTCAGCGTTCCTACCGCCGAACTGGTGTGACGTAACCATAACATCTTCCATCTCGATCGTAAAATAGCACGTCATGGGTCCTTTCGCTCTACAGAGCTCAAGCGTAACTTTTCCTATATGTTCTCCATTTACACATGCTTGTGCAAGCTTTGGTGTAGCACTGTCTACTTCTTTTACAACACTAAAGTCACTAAAATCGGCTCTTTGGGCTGGTCGTGATCCACAGCTTGAATCAGTTACACTTGATGGCTGATTGATACTGTGTGAGAAAGACAGAACTTCGATCCAATCTTTGTGTCTATCGTCTGTTGATTCGCCTGGAATTGTATCTATTTTTATGAACACATCAAAAAATGCAAAGGCATCACCAATTGTTGCCGTCCCAAGAAAAATTCCAGCCACAAGTACTGCCATTACTAATGTTGGTAGATTTCTTGCCGTTGTCATTAGCATTAGTTATTTTACAAAGTATTTACGCTTGATCGTTATCAGAGCTTATTCTAGCAAGATCTTCAAGTTTGGCGAAGAACCAAAAGAGCATTTACTAGACTGAATCTTGGAAAAAACAATCACAATTTATCTATAAATGAACAGAATTTATCAAGTTTTATTCAATTTAGCTTTAGAGGGTCGAGTCAAAACTTGTAAAGTCAGTCTCGCTTATGACACCAAAAATTACCAAAGCCATACCCACTACTATTGGTACTATGGTAAGTAAGATTCCAAGCCAAAAGCAATTTTTTGCAAGTTTTCTGTCATCATCTTTTAGTATCAAGTATGCAATTATGCCTCCAATTATTTGCAAAAATATAGGTACCAGGTACCACCATCTGCTTTTTCTTTTTGTAGGCCCACCTGACATCTCAGAAGTTTGTGCAGACAATTGTTTGCCACACTTGGGACAAAAACTGACATCTGGAGCTACTTCAGCACCACAAGAAGAACAAAATGCCATTATATTGTAGCTGGTAACCTAGAATAAAAGCAGTTCAGTTACACAAGTTGAATCTTTTGAAAATTTCAGCTTACAATGATATGGTATGGACTATATCTGAAGACAAATTGAAAAAATATCTAATTTTGTAGAGGTTTGAATCTGATCTTCATCTTTTCTAACTTCATTCGTCTTCCTCAGATTCTTCCTCAGTTTCATCTTCGTCTTCATCTTCTTCATCATCCGTTTCATCCTCATCACCCACTTCGTCTTCATCTTCATCTTCTATTCCGTCTTCAGCTTCATCATCATCTCCTACCTCATCTTCAGCTTCATCATCATCCTCATCTTCCACTTTCATCTTATTTTCTGCAACATTTGCTTTGGCCTCTTTGATCAACATCTTGACATTCTCTCTATGTTCTTTGAATAATTCCCTCATCTGCTCTCTGACGTCTTTGTACATTTCTCTGATTGCGTCCAGGTTAGTTTTGCAATCTTCACGTGCCAGTTGCCTTTCTTCTGGGCTGGCATTTTTTATGCTCTCGCGGCATTCTTTGATTGCGTTTAATGTGTCATCTCTTTGTTGCTTGAAAAGCGATACAGCCTCACGTACAAAAATTGATATATCAACACCATTTCCAGTGTTTTCAGTTTGTTTTGCCAACGTGGCTTCGACTTCATCTGTTATTCCAACAGATTCTTCTTGAGCAAACGAAAATCCAATCGGTACAAGTGTTCCTGTAAGAAGCACAATTAAAACAAAAATGCTTTTAGACCTCATTAGCAATGTTGTTTTACTCTGAGCTAATTTAAAAATATCGTATAATAGATTCTAATGACAATTAACTACCATAACTACGAATCAAAATTGTTCCGAGTCTTACTATGAATTGTGGTTACAATAGAGATTAGTTATATTCTACTTTAACATAATATAGAATAATGAATGATTATACATGTACCTGCTCCTGTGGTTGTCAGAATCCTGCCGACGACTATGTTTGTCATAATTGTAGAGTTGGCTTGTGTAAAGTAGGAATGAAACAGTAACTAGATCTCAAATTGAAAAAACCTAGATAGTATTTTTCATTTTAGCTAATTGATTTACAATGTCTGTTGATGTAATTATTCCAACCACTTTAACATCATCGATTACTACGAGTTTTCGAATTTTCTTTGTAGACATAAGATCTGCTGCAACCAAAACCGACTCATTTGAGTTAATTGTTTGTAAGGGGTATGATGCTACTTTATGGACTGGTGTGTCTAAAGGGTATTTATTTACGGCAATTTTTATTGCAAAATCTCTATCAGTGATTATTCCTTTGGGGAGGTTGTCCTCCTTCACTATTATGGCACCCAATCTTCCCTCCTCCATCATCTTTGCGATCTGGTAAACTGTTGTTGAAGGGTCTACAGATATTAGGACTCGTGTCATTATGTCTTTCACTAAGGTATCTGAGAGATCACTTTTCAATGCTCGAATTGTAAGGTAATAGGTTTGTATTAGGAGTATCGAAAGTTTTTCCTTAGATTCATTAACAGTTTGTCAGAACTTAACTCTTGTCCATAGAGGATTAAGAGAACAAACGGTGTAATAGGGTATGGCGCTATCTTAAGACAAATTTAAAACATATCATCTCAACACTTTTAAAATAAAAACAAGAATAAACTAGTCTTGGTTATTACAAATAAGATCTTCAAAATATTTACCATATCAATAATAATTTCAATGTTTCTTAGTCCTGGATTTTCGAATCTAGTTTTTGGAAATACAATCGATTCTCCAAAAAAACAGCTAGAAAGAGGCGTTGCGCCTAAAGACATAATTTGCAAATCCGGACGTACCTTAGCTATTATTTTTACTAATGTTCCAGTGTGTCTAAAACCATCAACGGCATTAAAGTTAGAACAAATATGGCACGTACCTATAGTCCTTCCAGAATCCGTACCGCAAGAAAAACAGACTGATGAGATGCCCCAAAAACCTGCATCAAGTATAAAAGATAAAGATTCAGCATCAATTCAAGGCACACCAGGAAAACCAGAAACACTAATTGAGACTGTTCCTGCTTCCAGTGGAAGTATAGTGAATTTTTACATCAACGATGATGATTTGAATATTAGTCACAATGGAATAGATGTCATATCTACCACAGGATTATTGGAATTTACCATAAACGGAATTTCAATTCAAGGACCAGAAACTATGACAGAAACAGGACCCAACACGGGCAGATTCTTTGTAACACTTGAGCTTCCTGATACAATAAACGGAAGACCACTTACACAAGACGACATACTGGAGATAAGATACTTGGATCAAGCCAATGCTGCAGGAGAAAAAAGTTCTAGTGCAAAATCTATACCTTTGACAAACACCTATGCAAAGGTGCAAACATTTGGAGCAGGTCAAACCAGAATTGGCCATGAATTTACTGTGAGAATGTACGAACCAGACTTTAACTTGGATTCAAAAGACGTTGACAGAATTCCTTTGAGTAGACTAGAGTATAGAGGTGAAGGTGGAATCAGGACAACACTTGCCAACCCTGCATTTGATGCAAACTCATCGTTTCTATTAGAAACTGGCGACAATACAGAAATATTTGAAGTAATAATTAAGATTCCACGCACAATAGATGGAAAAACTGTCCACATTAGAGATTGGTATGAGATTAGATACATAGACACATCCACTCCATCTAACACCAATGAAGAGATCAAGCTGAAAGGAAGAATAGGATAGAAACGATTTGGTTTAGCAGGTACCGCTCACTCCAAAAAATTAGATCAACAAAACAAGAATTTGTGACTGATAAGCATAATGCGTAAAAACTGAATTTTTAAAATGTGAAGTCAAAAGCAGCACGAAGGCATGCAGCAAAAAGGGCAGCTAGTACAAGAAAGAGAAATGCAGTAAAGAGAAGCAAGGCAGCAAAAAAGGCAGCTAAGACTAGAAAAAGTAATGCGGCAAGGAGAAGCAGAATAAGAATGAAGATTGCACATGCCATAAGAAGTGAGGCAGGTCGCTACCCAACTGCTCTTTTGTGTTAAAATAAGAATTTAGTAGAAAATGATTTCACGTTAGCGGCAAAAATTGACAAAACGAAATCAAAACATGTCAGCATGATCCATCTTTTATCGCACAAAAACATATTATGCATTAATGACATCGCAATCAGAAAAAATAAGTGAGTATTGGGTTGCAGACCAAAAATGCAAGGCCTTGGTACGAGAAGATGAAATACGATTTGCTGGCCTGATAAACCGTATGGGCAAGCTTGTTGCTGGCTGCTTTAAGCCAAGCATTAAACCGCTAGAAGATGACGCAGAAAGACAAAAAATGTACATGGAGCTTGCATTGAGAGTTTCGATGCGACAGGAATTTGACTACAGCCTGGGCCCAGTAAAATATTCTGCATCAAGAAGACAAAAAGCGGTAATGATGAGTTTTCCAATAAACTCTAACGTTTTGCTGATCTCTGTAGAACCAACCATAGACATTGACCAGACAGCAAAAAAAGTCATGAAGATTATGGGATTAAGCTGATGCACAATAAAACAAGGAACATCAACTGAAAAATAAAAAGACGTTCCTATAATGCGGTAAACTTTATCCATTGTAGACTATATTATACGATACGGATTACGAAACACTCCACCAAAATATAATGAGAATAGACCCAAAGATTCGATTTGCTACTATCTTTGATATGGATGGAAAAGTACTATATAGCGCTCACCGCAGTGGCGTAACCAATCTGCTTTCCCAAGAAGAAAACAAAAAATCACTTGATCTAGCTGTTAATGCATGGAAAGCTCGTACTGAGTTTGCAAAAAAAATTGGCAAAGGTATGTACGTTTTAGCTGCTTATGAGAAGATAAAACGAATAACCATGCCACTAGATGACGAGCATTTGCTTTACATAACTATGGAGACAAATGCCAACCATGATTATATCATTGAAAAGGCGCTAAAGCTAAAGCAAGATGCACTGCATGCGCCTGAAGGAATGCCGTAAGCATAGTTTTCAAACAGTCACCTCATAGCTAAAACATAGCATTGTATGTCATTTGCCAATACACGATGTGAGTTATATCGATATGATATACAAAATCGATGATGGAAACAACCCAAAAAATCAAGATGCCGCTGTGTTCTGTATGCAATAAGGAAATGAAATTTGTTTCTGGTGATACAATATATGGTGATAAATGGTATCATAAAGACTGTGTACAGTCGATAAAATAATTAATTTACTTAAAGACTCATCTCTAAGACTATAAGTAGGAGATAAAAATGCGAATTAAATGTGCTGATTGTGGATGTCTGCCAATTGAATGTAAACAATCTAAATCATCCAAAGAATGTCAAAATTGCACACGATCCAAGTGCTGTTGTTGGTTTGCCATTAACAAATAATCAGTAATTTATATTATCTGGAACTAGGCAGGACCGTGACTCAAGTTATTTTTTAATTTTGAAATTTCAAACGGAATCTTGTTTAGATCGATTTTCCTTTCTGTTGTTACAAAAAGCACGTATTGCCCCAGCGGGAAGCTCAAAAGGATTATTTTTCCTCTATATGAGAGTGAAAACTCGACTGGGCCAAATTCAGCATCAAACTCATGACGCATTCTTACTCGCAGTGAAAGCTCCATGAAAAGCATCTCGTCTTTTTTGGTATCTTCAAGAGCTGTCAGGCCCTTTCTCATTCCTCCAGCTACTAGTTTTCCTTTGTGATTTATTACTCTACAAGACCGTATCTTGGCATCTAGCTCAAAAATCTTGTCGCATAATGTATCAAAATTATTCTGGTTATCTTGCACTAATTATTCCATATCGCCTCTGCCAGATTAACTTAGAGGAAAATGTACCATGTGCCAGACAAAGTGACCAGAATCATAGAACTGCTAGGCTTATTTTTGCCAGTTTTGATTCAACTCATCCCACAACCCATCTATGATTGCAGAGCCTATGCCAAGTTCTGATATCATTACCCTCATGGTATGCGGTGTAATTTGTTGTGCAACAGACTGTCCTGTTCTGTCCCCATAACCACTAAATCTTGAATCAAAATTTGCCTCAACTATGTACACGGGCGTCGTCTTGGTTTCCAGTATGCTAACCATATTTAGATTAAGACTCTCTGGTATCCCATCATACAGAAAGGTAGGCTGTGCTTCAGTAAACTGACGTACATCTGTTATTATATCTGACATCTTTTCGTCATGATCTTTGGTATATTGGGATGATTGATCCTTTTCCTCTGGGTAAAAGACAGACCTCTGACCAGTCATGTCTGATGTGTCCTTTTTTGGTTTAGAATCAAGACTTATAGAAAAAGTTGAGCTTACTTTGGTGCCATCAAGAAACGATACTGTCTGTTTTTCCCCTTGAGGTCCTATGGCTAGTCGCATTACATCGCCCACATCAGGTCGGCCGATGTTTCTAGTTGCAGTCACCACACCTGTCAGACAAACTTCACTTCTGAGATTGTAACATGCTACGGCATCGGAAAGATTCAGCCTTACGATCCCAAGCCCATTTGCAGTAGTAAATAAAATTGTGCCCTGATGCTCATTTCCAAGTATTCGCACGTATTGGCCTGCAAATGGGCCATCCTCACCTGCTATGCCCTTGACATAAAAGTGCGAATTGGCAGGCAAAGCAAACGATGGTGCAAATGAAGCAAGACACAATATAATACCAAAAGTAACCATTGCCGCCTTTATCATGAGATAAAGATCAAAAAGATAACTTAAAAGGTACGCGTATGATTTCTCTGCAAGATTTTAATATCATAAGAAAAAAACCTGATCACTTAAAAACAAGATCTAGTCAACGATAACATTGAGTTACTCGTATAATCTTCAAATAGAAAAGATCGCCTCATTAATTACACAGGATAAGATCTCACTTGATGAACAAGATCTAGTAAAATTACAAAAGTACGTAGATTTTGCAAAGAAAAAATATAAGCTAAAAGATGAAGCTGCAATGCAACTAGTAAACGAGGCATTTTTATATCTGAAGCTAAAATCAGCAGAAAACATAGACCCTCTGCAAGAAGCAGACAAGTTTGGAGCGGGATTCAGCTAGAATACCATCGTGTTCTCCTCTTATTTTAGATTAATAGCTAATGACTGTCAGTATAGAAAAAACACATATCGCAAGCTGCTCTAGCTCCTTGGCATGAGCACAAGACTAGGAATCATAGGTACTGGTATGCTTGGAAGTGCTGTTGCAAAGAGACTGCTCAATTCTGGCTATAAAATCACAGTCTACAACAGGACAATAAAAAAGGCAGAACCACTAGCTGCACTTGGAGCTGCAATATCACAAAGCCCAAAGGATTTGGCAAAATCCTGTGAGCTTGTAATTACAATACTAAAGGATGTGAGCGCAGTAAAAGAAGTATCATTTGGCAAAGACGGAATCATAGAGGGATACCATGATGGACTGACTGTTGCAGACATGAGCACAATTAGCCCACAAGACTCTATATCTATAGCAAAAAGATTCCAAGAAAACAAGATAGATATGCTTGAGATCCCAGTCATGGGCGGGCCTTCTGTTGCAGAGACAGGTCAATTACTAATGATGATTGCAGGAAAAAAAGAGCCTTATGAAAATTACAAAAAAATCTTTGAATGCATTGCACAAAAATCATTTTATCTAGGACAAAGCGGCACGGCTTTGGCAATAAAACTAGCAATGAACCTGCAAATATCAATGACAGCCCTTGCACTATCTGAAGGAATCGCACTCACACGTGGTGCAGGACTTGACCCCAAGCTATTCTTGGAGATACTAAATTCATCTGATTACAAGACACGCCAAAGTGAGAAAAAAGGTCCAAAGATGATCAAAGGAGACTTTGGCGCAACATTTACCATAAAGAACATGCAAAAGGATCTTGATATAATTAATGAGTCAGTAAAGGCATTTAATTTATCATTACCAATGGTTGCACTTGCAGACAAGCTATACCAAGATGCATCAAAAGGAGGGTTTGCAGAGCTTGACTATTCTGGTATACTTGCATATATTGAAAAGACATCAAAACAGATTTCGCCATATGATTTGTCAAAAGGAGTAAAGCTAGATCATTAGAACAATAGCTAAAATCATGATACTGGAAGAGATAACGCAGGTTAAAAAAACGAAATTTGTTGCAGCGACTTTGGTTGTGTTACTATCACTGTTGTTTATTATTACCACTTTTAGCCAGTCAAGCAGTTCAGAATTGCAGATACCTTCATGGATAAAAAACACGGCCAGCATGTGGTCTGATCAAAAAATTGCTGAATCCAAATTTATACAATCGCTACAGCATTTAGTCAAAACTGGTGTGTTGGAAATACCTTTAACTGAATCTGATCTTTTGCCAAACACATACATTTTACCAAAATACGGGCAAACCTCGTTAATTACGATATCTGGAACAACAGGTGAACTCAAAAAAAGAAACAATGCTGCTTTAACGATAATGCGACCTGATGGACAGACTATTGAATTGACAGTCCCAGTCCTTGAAAGTGGTGTCTACCATGCTAGCATGATTTTAAAGCACGATTGGCCAATTGGGGCCTACAAAGTAAGCGGAACATTCAGCGGTGCTACTATTCCAGTTTCATATTTCTACGTAAAAGATAATACCCCACCAAAGGTTCCTTTATGGATTAAAAATAATGCCAGATGGTGGGCAAATGGTATGATATCTGACAATGATTTTGTGTCAGGAATTCAATATTTGATCAACAAAAAAATAATTGAGATTGACTCAAGCTTAGAAAGACCACAACATTTGCAAACGCTTTACATTGATGTGCAGGGTCAGGCACAAGTCAGGCGTGGTACGATGCAATCAATAACTGTGCATGTGACGGATGGAAATAATTCTATTGATGGTGCTACTGTCATAGTGCGAGTGGAAGATTACGGAGAAAATGAGATAATAGACTTTGAAGGAAACACTGATTCAAATGGTAACTATATCTTTTCGTGGGAGATTGATAAAAACGCTAAAGATGAAACCCTTTTGGTATTTGTAGACGTAACAAACGGATTCTCTTCTGCAAGCTCGATATTTTCATTTGAGGTGTGGTGCCATTGTGGTGAGCAAGACTGTGATTCTCCAAGTTGTTAGCAACCTACGTTTGAAAACACCAACACTTTCTGAATTTATAAAAAAATTGGGAAAGATACATTTTACATTAAATTGCGATGACCAAAAGAAAGATGTAAAACTCTGTCTGTATATTCTTGAGACACGCACATGCTAATAGAAATATCTCCACTAATTATAGTAGCATGTATACAAATCTTCAAGCTACATTAAAAGCAAAATGCCCAGTTTGTAAAAATGAGACTAAATTGTACTGGGAGCCACAATACAGAGGGCTTGGAGGAAGATGCAACAAGTGCGGAGCAAAGTGGCCAGAGTCGTAAGACCAAGAAGATAGACGACTTGGTAAAAGGTGTACATCTGGATAAATAAGAAAGGATTTTCGTAATGATAATTCTCATTCTATGGAATTAGAATGAGAAATTAGCTAAAGCTACTCCGCAATAACCCTTGGAATCAGTGCGGAACCCATAATTTATAGAATCACTAATAATGTATAGTTGGAATTAACGTCTGATGAATTTTCCGTAAAATGCAAGCAAAATATTTGTTCAAAGGGCCCACTGGTAACTGACAATACTACCGGCGAGGTACTTTGTGGAAGCTGTGGTTTAGTTTTGATTGAAAAAGTAGAGGACACAGGACCAGAATCTAGAACTCATGATATGGAACAATACATGACTAGGAGCAGAACTGGAGCAGGAGTTTCACTGGCCATGTATGATATGGGATTGCCTACTGTTATCAGCTCTGAATCAAAGGATGCATCTGGCAAATTCTTGTCAAGCTATACCAAAAACACATTCAACCGACTCAAACTTTGGGATAGACGCAGTAAATCTAGATCAAAAGATCGAAACTTGAAGATAGCCTTTATTGCACTTGATGCATTGAAAACAAAACTTGCCATACCAAACATGGTAATAGAAAAAACTGCTTACATCTATAGAAAAGCTTTGAGCATGAAAATATCAAGGGGTAGAAGCATTACTAGTCTGTTGTGTGCAGCATTGTATGCAGCTTGTAGACAAACAGATACACCAAGAACCTTGCATGATATTGCACAGGCAGGAAACATAAACAAGAAAAACCTTTCCCGAAGTTACAGAGATTTGATTAAAATTTTAGAGTTAAAGGTGCAGCCATTTGATTCATCTGAGTTTATCACAAGAATATCAAGCGAGGTGGGTATAAGTGAGAAGACACAAAGAGATGCTTTGAATATCCTATCACAAGCGACAGAAAAGGAAATTTCTGCTGGAAAAAATCCAATGGCACTTGCGGCAGCAGCCATTTACATATCCTGCGTACTAAATGAGGAGGTAAGAAAACAAGCAGATATAGCAAAGGCGTCTGGTATCACTGCTGTTACTATAAGAAACAGAACCACGGCACTAAGAAAAGACCTGGGAATAAAGATATAATCAGATTGAAGATTTCAACAAAAAAGAGATTATTAAAATAAAGATTTGTTATCTGTTAAATTACTTACAATAACCATTTAACGGATAATGTATAATGTGATTTGTGGACATTGGTGAAATTAAAGAAAATATGTAAAAGATGTAAAACGGAATATGACGAAAACGGATATCCTGTTTGTAATTATTGTTTGAAAATGCTCGATAATTATGAATAGTGAATGGTTGAATTCAGTAATAAATTTTAGCATATTTGCTTTCAAACGATGTATCCATAAGATAATGAATAAGATTACTATTACGACCAGATTTATCAGAAAAGATGCAACAGGTCCAATGGAAATTAAAGTAGGTGGAGAATCAAAATGGATTTGCATGTGTGGTCTTAGTATCAATCAACCATCCTGTGACGGATCGCATAGAAGACGTCAGGAGAGGAACCTAGCAAAGTTTACTCGTATAACAAAGCTGGTACAAGAACAGAAGTAAAATTATAGAAATTGATCAAAACAACATTTTAAAATTACTACTGATGTAATTGAATGCATGACAGAGAAACTAGGTATAGGAATGTTTCTTTTACTCTTGTTATCCGTTTCTTTACAAAGTCACGTAAGTGCTGAACTAGAAAACAAGAATTCTTTGATGACACCACTTGCACAGGCAAAATCAGGAATCCCAATTGAGAAGATAGTGTGCAAGGAAGGATTGGAGCTTGTCATGAAAAAAACTGATGGCAAGCCAGCCTGCCTCAAACCTAGCAGTGCTGCAAAATTAATAGAAAGAGGCTGGGCAATCCATGTACTGCCAGAATATACAAAAGATGAGCCACAAAATTCTGAGCTGCTTGAAGGTAGATTACTTGATATTACAACAAGTCAAGTAAACTATTTTGAAGATACGCAAGGATTTCTTGCAAAACCATCAGACGATGGCACATATCCAGGTGTGATTTTGATTCATGAGTGGTGGGGACTAAATGACAACATCAAAGACATGGCAAGGTCTCTTGCCTCCAACGGGTATGTGGTACTTGCTGCTGATCTATATGCAGGACAAGTAGCTACAACCTCTGATGGTGCAAGACAGCTAGTAACTACATTTGATTCTGAAAAAGGAATATCAAACCTCAAAGCTGCAACAGAATTTCTCAAACAAAACCATGGAGCAGAAAAGATTGCTACAATTGGGTGGTGTTTTGGAGGTACTCAATCGATGAATTTTGCCCTAAGCAGAAACCCAATTGATGCAACTGTAATTTATTATGGCCAGCCTGTCACGAACACAACAGAGTTATCTAAAATCAGCTGGCCAGTCCTTGGAATCTTTGGAGAGTTGGATCAGGGAATTCCTGTAGAAAAGGTAAATGACTTTGAATCCGCTCTAATCCAGCTTGGAATAGAAAATGAGATAGTCATTTATCCAGGAGTTGATCATGCCTTTGCAAATCCATCTGGAGCAAATTATGCGCCAGATCAGACAAAGGATGCTTGGCAAAAAACTGTCTTGTTTTTAGAGAAACATTTGAAGGAATAATAAAATAGAATTTTTACTTGGCTTCCCTTACTTCATAATTTTCAAGAAAGTCTTCAGGTTCGGCAGTTTTATTTTGCTTTAACCATTCTGCCATCTTTTGTATCACTTCCTTTTTGGTAAACTTGCCATCCTTTGTGGTGTAGTATTCCTTTTTTGATTCTCTGAATTTTTTGTAATCCATGCATTTCATAATTGATAGTTAAGACATTCATACACATCTAGTTTTCGTGTTGATGCTATAGTTTTAATGGAACAATTTATCCAATAAAATCATGAAGGCAACTTTTGCAGCAGGATGTTTTTGGTGTGTCGAGCCGTCCTTTAGCAAAATAAAAGGAGTTACATCGACCATGGTTGGATATACAGGAGGAAGACTTGAAAACCCAACCTATGAGGATGTGTGCACAGGACAGACTGGACATGCGGAGGCAATACAAGTAGAGTATGACCCCTCTGTGGTCTCATATGATGAGATACTTGAGGTCTTTTGGAGTAGTCATGACCCAACAACACTAAACAGACAAGGTCCAGACGTAGGTGAGCAGTACAGATCTGCAATATTTTTCCACAGTGCAGAGCAAGAGACTGCAGCGAGAGCATCAAAAGAAAGACTACAAAACTCTGGTATGTACGAAAAAAATGTTGTGACACAGATTGTGTCTGCATCACAGTTTTACAAGGCAGAAGAGTATCACCAAAAGTATTATGCAAAGTGCGGATTAGGCTAAATTTACTAGGGGACGAGTAAATTAAACTATCGAACCATGTAAAAAATCAAACTCAGGTTGTATAAATCAGGCACAATCCATAAATATTACGTAACGTTGTCGATCTTGTGCAAAAAACAGGCATCATATTTGCAATTTTTCTTCTGATGGGATCACTCTTTCCAGTTGGATTTTCGTTTGCTCAAGAAGAATCTGTTGGAATGACAGATAAAGTCGAAGCCACGTTGGCAAATCAAACTCAGACAATAGAAGAGACAACGACAAACCAAACTGAAACGATGGAAGAGACTGTCACGACAACAGAGGAGGTTAGTACAACAGATACTGACCTAGTAGAACAAGTCTCAAGCTTTGTCCAAGACGCAGCATCTGTGTTTAAGATGCAAAGGCAAGACACACTTGCTATCATCAAGGAATGCCGAGACAACGTCCGTAATGCAACTCCAGAAAATAGACCAGCAGTAAGACAAGATTGTAAAGATAGATTACAAGTGCTTAGAGAATCGTATCAGGAAAGCAGAATGGCATTCAGAGAACTATTCAAAGATAAAAGAGAGGAGATGAAAATGATGATGAAAGATGCTAGAGCCAAAGCCAGTGAAATGGCAGCTCAAACACGTGAAGAGATAGCAGCAATGAAAGAGAAGATGAAAGAACAAAGAGATGCAATCAAAGAGAAGCTAAAACAAGAAAGAGAGGCAATGAAAGAAAGGATGCAAGAAGAAAAGGGAACAATGAAAGAAAAGATGCAAGAAGAAAAGGATGTAATGCAGCAAAAGATAGAAGAAGCCAGAGAAGCAATGAAAAAGGCAAAAGAGTCTAGTGGATATCCATAGAGATCATATAGATATCATATGATATATTGATACAAACTGTAACCAGAATTACATAATGCTGTTCATATGGATAACCGCCTAAAATCTTACTAATGGAAAGATTACTCTGTAGGGATTATGGCTTTGAATGTGACTTTGTAGCAGAAGGAGAAAATGCAGAGTTAATAACGAAATTTGGCAAGCATTCTTCTGAAGAACACGGTATAGAGTATTCCAGGGTAGTTCTGATGCAATTCATAATAAGACAAGGAATCAAATAGGTATAAACCAAGGCTAGGGGCTTGTACTGCCTTGCCTTTCATCAAAAAACGCTTGGCAGTCGTTTTCGTCATAAAGTTGTTTTATCTTTGGCTGCCCCACAGGATCTATAATTAACCTTGCAGTAGATTCAAGATCAGGGTTTATCGAGGATTCCTTCATAATTACAGGTACTAGAGCTTGGTTGAATTCATCAGGAACATTTTGTGCAAACTCTTTTCTCTTTTCTGGGTCCCCTAGGATTTCTTTCCATGGTTTAAACTCGTCTGGATATTTTTCAAGAAGATAACTTACTTCAATCCTAGGCATTTCCTCTCCATTAGGATACTGACCTATTGTCATTGCAAAAAGCATCTCACATTGCGTGTTGATTCTGTATGCCTGAGCCTCCTCTCCTATGATAATTGGTAAAGAATCTGCATCTTGCTGAGCTGGTGTTGAAGACATGATGATTGGTGTGATATATGCAAATGTTGCTGTTGTAGCTATTATCGCGGCAGCTACCCCGATAATTATTGGCATGTATTTTTTAGGTATTATTGAGAACGCCTGATTCCATCATTGTAGGTCCAGTAAAAAACATTGCCATAGTTTTTGTAATGCAACCACCTGTTATCCTTTACAACCAAATCTAAAACCATGTTTTTTATAGGATCAATTTGAAATATATAAAATATTGATTAGCTAGAAATTTTTTATATTTTTTTAATAAAATATTAGGTTAAATTGAAATTTAATCAAAGCCTATATTCACTGTATTCCATACAAACCATAATGACTAATACACAAAGACAATGGTTAGCAGCACTAGCCGCAACTACAATAATTGTTGCAGTACTTGTTGCTAGCGTACCGACATCACAGACTCAGGTCTTTGCACAGCAAGTTCCAGCTACATTAAACGAAAAGACTGTTTCTGCAACAGGGACAGCAACCACTTCGGTTGACCCAGATCTTTTAAACATAAACTTTGGTGTAGAGACAGAAGCAAAAACTGCAAAAGAAGCTATGAATGCAAACTCTGAAGCAATGGCCCAAATTGTGGCCGCCATCAAAAAGCTTGGAATCACAGAAGACGAGCTTGGCACATCAGGCTTTAACATCTATCCAGTCTACAAGGATATCACAGATCCAACAACTGGGATATACCTAAAATCAGAGCTTTCCGGATACAGGGTGTCAAACATCCTGCATGTAAAAACTACACAGCTGACACTTGCAAGTAGCATATTAGATGTAGCAGTAGAGGCAGGTGCAAATAGAGTAGATGGCGTCTACTTTACACTTTCACCAAAAACACAACTTGCAGTGCAAAATGATCTAATTGAGCAGGCCGTACTAAATGCAAAATCAAAAGCAGAAAAGGCGATTGCACCGCTGGGTAAGAAAATAATTGTAGTCAAAATGGTGTCACTATCAGACTTTGCCTATCTGCCACCCCCAATATACTATGGTGGTTATGCAACCGCTGAGGTAGCATATTCAAAAGCACTGCCAATCTTCTCTTCTGACCAAGATGTCACAACTACTGTAAACGTAGTATTTTTGATTGGAGACCAGTAGCACCACTCCCACCTTTTTTATTTTTATAACTTCAGAACAAGATCATATATAATAGGAGGCCTATTTTGTCGCATGGCAAAAAGTATCAAGTGTTCTGATGTAGGAGTAGACTGTGATTGGGGAGCCACTGCACCTACCGAAGAAGAGCTCATGAAAAGGATTGCAGAGCATGCAAAAGAGCATGGATTCAATGAGATACCAAAAGAGCTTCTTGCAAAGGTCAAGGCTAACATAAAGGATCTATAAACAGGATCTAAGAGAAGAATGTTTTATTAATTAGCCTAGATATCGAGGGATTACTCAGGTAAGCAGGTTCACATAATGTTGGGTATCAGGGCGATACACAACAAGAGATCTTACTGCTTACCCGAATATTATACTGCAGAACCAAAATTAAAGGAACACGTAGGATTCCTTCTAACTTGCTTTTATTGAAAGACACAAATCACTTTATTCAAAATAATCCTCATCGAATGGCACTAATATCTGACCACATCTGGAACATTTATCTAAAAACTTGGTATATGGTATCCACTCATGATTTCCGTCAGCAGACTTTGGGCATTTGTTTTCTTGAGTGCTTATCTTTCTTTACACCCCTCAGTTACTGCAATTATCTTCACACTACATCTTACACATAATATACTACGTTAATGATACCAAAAAAACCAGTGATAGAGGCATTTTTCTATAGTTTAACTACAAGTTTGACTAATTTTTCCTTTTCTACAACAACTTCAGATATGAAGAGTTTTGCTTCTGTCTATGTTGGACCTATTCTATGAAAGACAGGATATGATGCAGCTGGAAATGTCTCACCATCTACATCAATTGTTACAATAATGGTGTAGACTCCTCTCTTGGTCATCAATGGTGAGATGTCAAAGCTGACATCGACTGCACCATCACTTGCTATCCATTTGTTAGCTACTATTAGGGTGTAATCTGATGACTGTTCATAGTATTGATTTTCTGGAAGTGGCTTTACCGCAGCAGCAATAAAGTCGCCGTTTCCATACGATGTAGCATCTCTGTTTTCAAAATATACCTTTGAGGTTGGTAACACATCATAGTATATTTCTATGCCGTAAAGATTCCCCTTTGGTATGGTTCCTGCAAATGTGACTTGGCCCTTATCTTCGCTTATGGGCTTTCTGAACTTAATGTAATTGTTTTCAAAGTTTTGAACCAGTACAAAAGTATAGTCGTCGTATGATATTCCAAGACTTACATGCGTGTGATGTTTGTCAAGAATGTTATCTCTGTGACCCCAATTTGATGAAGCATCATCGTACATCATTGCATATTCTGTAGATTTTATTTTCGCTTTTGGATCAAGTTTGGCACATATTGCAGTTTGTTGGATGCATTCCTCTACATTTTGATATCCGCCAAATCCCACATTTTGGCTAACTTTTCCACGACCGCCGTATATGGCATACGTCATGTACGGTTTTTCCCCATTTGTCATCCAGTGTGAGATAGCTCGTGTTTTTAGTATGTCATCAGCATGAACCTGAGCTGCTTCATTATTGCTAATAATAACTGGAGGCAAGTTGAATGACTCTCTATCATAATTTATTATCTGTAATGCATACTCGGTCAATTCCTTATCAGAAAACGTACCAACCTCTTCTTCAGGAATTACTACGGTAGTTTGTTCCGGCCTGTCTTCAGGAAATAAGGGATTCAAAGTAGAGCCAACATAAAAAATGATTAAAACTGATGCCAGGATTGTAGCTGCTACTGTCACTGTCTGTGTCCTTGATCTTGCTTTTGTTAATCTCACATCATCTTTCTTGTCTGCACGACCCCACTTGGAATCTTTTTTGAAATCATCATCTTTTATTTCGTTCCAGTAGAATATTTTTGGACAAGAATGATTTTCCTTGAATCTGTGAAGATCACAAAAATCTGCACCGCAAGACCTGCAGGTAAAGGGCAGATATGTATGCCTACCACAGTAAGTGCATATAGTTGCCATTTTATCATCTGCTTGATTATTACTGAAAATAAAGATGACTAGTTAGCTAGCAGTTACATACTGCTATCTTGGCACTTGCAGTTTTGCTCTCATGTAATGGTCAGCATGAACACTGACCAGCCAGTGTTCACAAAAGATTCTACCTTAGATCAGGTGTTCATCGTATTTACTAAAATCATGTGCACTAAACCCTTATAGTTTTTGCATCAAATCGCCGGCTTGTCTTTTAGTCCTTTTATTATCTTATAAGAATCCAAACTCTACCTTAGTAGATTTTTGATGTAATTATAGTTCATGCTAAGGCATGATCTTTAGGATGAATGAATTTTGTAAGCGTTTTGAATTAGGCAGAGATTAACTGTATTTGTCGTGCAGAATGCTTTGAGATATCTTTGTGTAAGATAGCATGAGATTCATGTTTGAATGTTAAATTACATCGGTAACATTTCCAAGCTATCGTACTCATTATATTTATAATGAGAATTTTTTTGTATATAAAATCCGCGTATCTTTTGTTCTTTTCTATGGCTGATAACTTAGCAAGGCATAATCAAAGTATAAAATCCAATTTCTAATCATAAACCGGAACTGGTCTATGATCTAGGAATGAAATATATTCATATTTCTTTAACTCTAAATGAATGGAACAAGTTTTTAAAGAATTATGTGAAAAAATAGTGGCACAAGACCCAGCAATAAGATTTGTGGGAATTGCAGACGAAGATGGCAATTTGAAGGCAGAAGCAGAACGCAAAGGTCTCAAGGCAGTATTTTCGCCAGACCAAAGGGCAGAATACGCGATCACTGCTGCAAACCGTCAGGCCACAAGACTGCGATGGGAGTATCTTTTGGGCAAAATCAACTATGCCACATCGCACTATGAAAAACTGATTCGTGCTACCATTCCGATAACAGGTGAAAATAGGCGTCTTTCACATGTTGTGTTGGTATCGTTTGATTCAAACACAAAGGTTGACGAAATAATTCCCAAAAAAATAATCCCACTTATTAAACAAAACATGAGTACACTTCTAAGAGAAGTATAGCATATGGCAAGAAAATGCGTTATATGTGGATGCCAGGATCATCGATTGATAGGATGCGCTCTTCATTGGTCAAAACACTGCTCATGCTACAAAACAATGACTAAAAATTAAATTTTTAAAACTCTCTTATCACGTTTCTCTCTTTTCAAGTACACTTTTTAGCTGTATTACGGAACGTAAGATAAGACTTGATATGCCAAGATGCGATGTAAGAAAGCCTGCCGTCTCTTCTAACATCTTCTCTCCTTTGTATCCCTCATCATAAGTCATTTCTATCTCACCCTTGTCTGTCTCTATGTACGAAGTAATTAGTGAATAAGGTCCCATCTTCTGATCCTTTTTTTGTATGTAAAGATTAAGCTGTACTTTTTTTACGGTAAACCCCTGTTCAACAAAATTTCCAGATGATAAAAGAACAACTGTCTTGTCTGGTGTCCTATTAACTCTTTCTGGGTTGCTGACATCAACCACTTTCACAAATGACAAAGTATGGAGGTTTCTAAATAACATTGTTGAACGTACAGTGAAACATACGTGGCATCGATGTGTATAAGGAAAAAATTGATGAAATAGTTCCAAAATGAGGCACTAGTTATCTAACTTGGAAGATATCTGTTACCTTGATATTGTGATACTCTAGCTGTGTAACATACAACCCAGGTTTGTTGGGTTTTGATAAAAGTACGTTGTAATGTCCTGATGCATCATCATAAAATATCTTATCCTCTACCACATTTCCTTGCTGATCAAAGACTGTAAGATAGAGTTCCTCTCTATATGAGAGGGTTTTTTTAACTGCACCAGAAACAAGGAGTTTATCTCCATCTATAGTGGCTTCTATTATTGCACTCATAGACTTTATCGGCAAATATTTTTCAATTAGGTTTTTAAGAATTGTCAGATCGTTTTTTACAGATATCTGATCATTTTTTGATAATGCAGTTCTGATCTTTTTTAGGACAGGCTCAAATTCAGATTCATACGCTGCCAGATTTTCATCACCAAAGACATTTATGAATTCCTCAAGCTCTTCAAACTCTTTTGCAATGCTAATGTTTTGCAAATCAGCTGCCTCATATGCTGGTACTTGATTTTCTTCTATGCTTACTATTTTGGATGCTTGTGAGTTCTGATATTGTAAAACCACTACATAGATGCCAGGCTCGACAGGTGCCTGCCACTGAGTGAAAAACTCACCAGATTTTGTATCAGAGAATTTTAACTCGCTATGGGCGTTACCTTCCATTTCATAAACAGTCAGATACAAAGGTTCTCTGGCTGGCTTCTGGCTGTTTACTGCTCCACTCATAGTCCAAATGTCTCTTTCACCGTCATAGGATATATCAAAAATAATTCTCTCGTTGTGTAATGGTAGATTATCTCTCAAAAACGATCTTAACTTAGTAATTTTTAAATCTGCATCTGCAAAGTTGCCATACTCTACTGATTTTATGGCATCCTCTGTCATCTCAAAAAACTCTAGAAAATATGGCTCAAAGTCGGCATTACCAAATGTCAATGCCATATTGGATAGGCGGTTTATTTCCTCTCTATAATCGATTTTTTTAAGCTCATCTACACTATATCCAATGTCAGATCCCTTTGGATCTTCGGCATACACCTTGGTTACTTGTTGCCAGTCAGCAAACAATCTACTTACGGCACGATCAGCAGCGTCAAGATCTTTTTTCATGACAAGTCCTCTTGCGTCGTTAATGTCTTCTTTAATTGAGGCAGCAAAATCAGAATATCCTGTCAAAAATCTGTTTTTTGTAATGCCCATGTCTACTAGATTTTCAATGGATTTTGCCCGTTGTAGAATGTCGCTTGCCCGCATCTTGTATGACTCTTCAGTATTGGAACTTAGTTCTGTCTTGATTTGTGGAAGCTTTGAGTTTGCCCAAGTTAGTAATACTTCTATTCTATCAAACCTTGGTCCAGAATAGTTCTCCTTTTCCAAGCTTTGTGCAGAAGCAATTACCTTTAACGCATTATTGATCTCAAACAAATTCTTGTAATCTGCTTGCAGCTCTGCCATAGACTTTAATTTTTTATATTCAAATTCCATTGTTGTTAGTGGACTTCTATTTTGTTGCATATCTAAAATTGTTTTATCAAACTCAGAGACAATTTTTAAAATCTCATCCATTGACTGCGCACCTTCTACCCCATTAAGTAAATCCTCCCAAGTATCGGCCGCATCTAAATTAAAGTTATTTAATTGAGAAAACTCCATTATTTTTGAAATTCTTGAAGAAATGTCAATGACGTTTTTCATATCTGTTATTTCTTTTTGTGATTCAATTATATCATCTACCGATGTTGCCAATTCTAGTCGGGACTTTAGATCCTCCCATCTTGGCTGTAAGATGTTTGCCAGCTTTGAGTTGTTTTCAGTGTCAGCAGTGATAAATCGCTCAACTTTATCTAAGGATCTTAACAGCGTGGTAGCCTCATGTATGCGGTCAATTTTCTCTTTTTTCTCAAGAAACTCCTTAACGGTAGATGATTGTTCCATAGAAGATCTCAAAGTCTCCCAATTGCTGTTGATTAATCGATACAAGGGATCTTGATTTTTTAGGGTGTTATCAAGAAATCGTGATTTTGTTAACATGTTTACCATGTTCTCAAGATCAGTTACGTATAACGGAGCTGTACCCCTGGCAAAAATAAAAGCCAATTCTTCCTGAACTCCACTACTCATCAAGGACGTATTCTTTGTCATCAAGTTTAGAACCAGATCTTCCAGCTCTGAAAAAGTAAGAGCTCGCTTGGAGGGCGCCTTTATAGGATCAGAGTTTGCAAGAAGTATGGCTGCTTCATTCATGGATTCGATAGCGTTTTGTGAGTGGCCGATCTCTGAGTAAAACATGGATGAATAAACTTCTTCTTTCACCTTTTCATCAATCTCAGAAGTGATCTTGTTGTCTACTACAAGTTGCGCAGAATATTCTAAAATTGAATTCATGGCTTGCCTAGACGTAGATTCTATACTAAAAAGATCCGCCTCATCAAAAAATGATCTTTCTATATTAACAAATAATTCTCTTAGAGATCCAAGTGTGTCTTCTGTTGCTTGCCTAGATCTGATTGAATCAAGTCTTGATGAAAACTCGTTAACAAGAGCACTGTCAGCATTTTTTTCTCTTGATGATTGAATTTTGTCTGATATCAGTACAGCTGCCGAGTCAACATATTCTGTCGTGGTTTTTGTAGAATATTTTTTGGATAATACTTCAAAAGATGAAAGACTACTGTAGTCGCCATAATAGACCTTTATGGTATATTGCCCCATAACTCCACACAATTTGCTACTTAGTGCAATTGAGTCTGTTATGAAAAATCCACTTGATAGTGGTGTTAGCTGTTGGATTTGGCACAGGTCATTATTTGGATTTACAATTTGTAATATTAAAAACTTGTCCGGTAAGATATTAGAAACATGTCCAAAAATAAAAATGTGCTCTCCTATCTGATGTGCGCCAAAATTATCTAAAAGTACTAGTGCATGTGATGTTTGGGAAAAAGCGTAGCTAGGCAATAAAAGCATTATTGATAGAAGAGTTGTTATTAGCGCTTTCACAAAGAAAAACTGCTAGTGCTATTTTTAATGCTTGCTAATGATTAGTCCATACAACATCATTTCACTTCTAGTAATTCTATCAAACCACATTTGGTATTTCTCATGTTCAAGTCCACAAACGCAATCAATCTGCTGTCGAACCCTTCTACTGGTTCTACAAGTACAGTGGCACCTTTTTTTGACATTTCCTTTACTTGTTGATGGATGTTTTTGACCTCAAAACAAAGATGATGAATTCCTCCACCTTTTTTTGCAAACTCTGCTATTGGCGAACTTTCTTCTATTGGCTCTATCAATTCTAAAAAGGGTTCTCCAATTTTTAAAAAACAGATGTTTACTTTTTGGCTTCCAACCAGTATAGGAAGCCCAATGGTTTCAAACTTAAGGTACTTTGTAATTTCACCAAGCGAGTCTTGTATTTTTGGTACTACTATGCCAACATGATGAAGTTTCATTATTGCAACAACTTGAGTCCATTACAATAACTTTACGTGTTTATAGTTTCTACCACATTGATTGTAATTGCCAGCAGTGTAGACAGCGCATCTGTATTATCGACACTTTCCCATACAAATATTTGAGCATTTCATATTCCTATTTCTGTTGGTGTCCCTGATTGTGATGGATTCATTGATTGTCCTGGTGCAAGCGAACCTGTTATCCACGAAAGAGAGATTGTAACACCATCTTTGTTTTGGATTTGCACTAAATATGCAAACGGCTGGTCTCTTTTTTGATTGTTTGTCAGATCAGCAGTAATCTGGACTCGGTGATCGACAAGAACCTCGCTGGCCCTTGTAACACTAACACTATACTTTTGCGGTTCTACTGCATCAACAAAATGGATCTGAGGTAATGCTACAAGCAAAAACAAAATGAGTCCTATTGTGGTTTTCAAGTTGGTTATAATTTAGCGTTTTAGTATTGGATTGCCAGCATTATCAGTTGCCCTGACGTTGTCTATAGGCTCATTCTCATTCAGATCCCGGTGAACATAGCTTTTGATGTCTCCTGGTGTCTTTGTACAAAACTTTTTGTGCACGCTTTTTTGAATTTCTAGGGTTGTCTCGTTTTCGTGGAAAAGCCTCTTTCCACAGTCAGGACACATAAATTCAGGCATTACCTGTGCGTGTAATATTCTCAGTATTTGTATTTTTGGCACTAGCATGTGCATGGATCTGAAGGAAGTTGCCTTCTTTTGAAATTAAAGGGCAAATTGGCTGTCTTTATTACATTTAAAACAATTTCTTGCTTTTATGCGATCTTTCTTGCTCAAACTAATTTTAGTACTTTAACCTTACGAAGAAATCTTACTGATAAGTTCTACCTGAATATTATAAGTAATAGCGTAATACACACTGCCATGGAAAAAGCATGTGGTGACCTGAACTGACCGATGACCAACAACTCCTATCAATCTTTGACCAAATACCGGATTCAACGTTGTATGACTACAAGTCGCCCCTTGACAAGCTCAAAGCAGAACTATCAAAGTTTGGACTGACTCCAAACCAGTGCAAGGTCTACATATTTTTGGGCAAGTACGGTTCAAAGACAGCACCAGATGTCTCAAGAGCACTAAAAATACAAAGGACTGAGGCTTACCAAATTCTTAGCGCACTACAAAGTAAAGGAATTGTTTCAGCTACATTCAATCATCCAATTAGATTCTCAGCAGTGCTTCTTGACAGAGCAATATGGACATTAGTAAACGCAGAAAAGGCCCGTCTTAAGACTTTGGAAACAGAACAAAATGAACTTGTAGATTTATGGAATAAGATCCCAGAATTCAAGATGAATGCCAGTGAGATGACAGAAGACGATAGGTTTCAGATACTAAAAGGAACAAACCCAATATCTAGCAAAATAAATGAAATGGTTGCAAGTGCACACAAAAATTTTTTCATGCTAGGATCAGAAAAACACTTTATGCGACTTTACCACTCTGATACTCTAGAATGTCTATACAATTCAAAAGTTGACATAAAACTCTTAACATCATGCTCAGAAAACGGAATGCACATTTTCAGGGGTGTAGATCCGACAAAAATCAAAGCGATGCCTGATGGAATAAAAAATTTGTGCTTTATAGTAAAAGATGATAATGAATTATTATTGTTTATGAGGGATGAGCAACAATTCTCACAGGACATGATGGCAATGTGGACTGACTCTGCAGCCATGATATATACAATATCGCTGTTATTCAACCACATATGGGAGAGCTCAAAAAGCAGCTATCTGTTTTCAAAAGCTCGTACTGTCAAGTACAAATACCAGGCCTGAATTCACCTATTCTGCTTGAACATTAGCATCCTCATCTTTTGGAAGACCATGCATCTTTAGGTATCTAAGTAATGCATCTGGATTTTCCAGTTTGTAATAACGCATAAGAACCTCAATCTCTTTGTCATCAGAGACCCGATAGGTACTCTTTTTCTTAATATTTGCAGAATCATTTTTTTCTGTTTTTTGATCCACCAATGGATAATTGGTATTAATCACTGATAAAGCTACCCTTATTTTGATGATTAAAAATACACTCCTTCAGTTGGCAAAAGTCAGTAGATTAAATTTAGCCGAAATCAAAAAGCGGACAATAAAAATTTGGAATGAGGTAGCACCACGTTACCATCATGACTGGGCCAGTCGCGGCATTGGCCCTTTTAAAAGCACCTCAAAGTTACTAGGTCTTGCAAACATCAAGCGTGGTTCTGTGGTACTTGATCTGGCATGCGGTACTGGCATAGTTACAAAAATGCTATCTTCAAAAGTTGGTCTTCAAGGTCTTGTTGTTGGTGTTGATATCTCATCAGGGGCATTAAAGATAGCAAAGAGATGGAACTTTGGCAGAAAGAATATAGAGTTTGTCAACGCTGATATTGAAAAATTAAGTTTTAAAGAAAAATTTGATTTGGTTACTTGTCAGTATGGACTAATGTTTTTGCCACGCCCACAAGCTACACTTCAAAATATTAGAAGAATGCTAAAGAATGGAGGAACAACTGCAGTTGCAGTTCACGGTGGCAAGAATTCGGTGCCATACTTTAGTTGCATTAGAGATACAATTCTAAAGTTTGTTCCAGATTTTATTCCGTCTGGCACCCCAAATTTTGATAGATTTGGCACAAAAGATTCACTGAAAAAGGAATTTGCAAAGGCTGGGTACAAAAAAATCAGAATACATGAACTCAACTTTTTCTATAATGCAGGAAGATTTGAGGACTATTGGAATGATTATTTTGCATATATGGCAAAACCACTCAAAGAAAAATTAAAGCCACTAACTACCACTCAGTGCAAAGCTATGAAGGAGATTGCCAGAAAATGTGCACAAAAATATACCAAGAAAGGAAAAGTAATTTTCCCTTGGAAGGTACTAGTTCTTTTAGCTAATAAATAAGAACCAACTTTACATTCAAAACCTAAGTATTACAATCATCTATTCGCCGCTTTGAAAAATTTCTAAATAATCAAACTGGTCTTGATGATCTGCAACATAGAAAGTAATAAGATCCGAATCAAGCTCAACCCATTCAGATACTCCTTTGTATGGCAAAAAGTCTTCCACATATACATCATCTGATCCTGACAGTCTAACTAGCACTTTTTCTTTTTTTGGCGGTTCAAATGGAAATCTTATGATCTTTCCGCGTCTTTCGTTTTGAATATGTATTGTATATTCCTTGCCATCAAATTCTCCTTTGCCTTTAAAGTAACTCTCATAGATGTTCAGATACTTTATTTTGATACCAAATGACATTCGAATCGGTATCTGATATTAACAGATTCCAAGTTTTTTAGTCTTCAAGGTAGAAAGAAGAAAAATGAGGAGATCCTACTTGGATAAAGCAGGAACAATATATACTCCAATACCAAGTCCTACTAGAATGCCCAGACCAAAAAATAATAGGTCAAACGCAACAACCTTTCTAAAAGATGCTCGTACTTCTTTGCTTGGTTTATCACTTGGATTTGTGTCTGACATTTTATCCTAATTTACAATAATTTGAGGCCTTCTTAAGTTTGAAGCACTAAATTTAATTACTAGGCGCAAGCTGAGATCAAAAATTAAACTTTATGTCTTTCACACAAAATATTACTCAGAGTTTCCTCATTATAATATTTTAGTGCTTATATTGTGCTTTTAGCACATTTAGGCTTAAAATGCAATTATTTTTGTGCCACAGTTTAGCTCTCTGATTTTTCCTAGTGCATAAATGCAATCATTTCGGGCTTTCTGTAGATTAACAAACACCGCATCTGGCTTCATTTTAAGATATAAATCCACAATTTCCGTTCCCTTGTACCTGCTATCAACAATCTGAACCTCGGTGAATTCAGGATGCTTATCACATAAAACAACTGGATCTACACTATCATCAAGAAACATTACGCTCACATTACCAGAAGGTACAGTGCTAAGATATTCCGATGCAGACTCGGTTTTTTGCTCCACTCATTCCACCGTCTGAATGCAAAGTAGCTTTGTAAATTCAAAAGTGGTGGGGTGGAAAGTAGTTGAGTTGGTAGTGAGTTGAAAGAGCAATTATTGGCTAGAAATGATTATTATTTAAAAAATAAAAACTGCAGGTATATCCTATGAAAGAAGAATTATGCCTACGATTCCACCACCGGTTATTGTGCCTAGAGCGTAAAAAAGAAGATCAAACGCAACTACCTTCTTAAAAGAAGCACGCACCTCTCTGTTCCAGGTGTTGGAATTCGAATGTTTTAGATTCAATTTGGTTTCCATGCCTGCGCTTGTGAAACTATACTAATAACATCTAATCAGCTAAAATTATGAATACTAAGCTAGTTTGCTGAATTCAGATAATATGAAATAACCTCTTACTAATACCCATGAGTCAAGTGCATAAGGTGCAATGCATAGGCTGCGGATCTCGTGAAGCATTACTTATCTTGGAAAAAAAGTATGGTGGCCTTCGTAGCATTTGCCCTGTTTGCGGTTCAAACTGCCCAGAGTCGTAATTTTTTTAACCCTACGACTCATACTTTTTTCTACAAGGCACTATAGATGATTTTTGTATCTATAGTAATTGATCAGCTGAGACATCCACTATTTTAGTGGCTGGATTTATTTTTCTAATTTCTCCTAATACCATAAAGTCGTCATTGGTAGATTTCTTTGTATCCAAAAGTATGATATCTGGATTGAATATTCCATATAATTTTACAATTTCTTTCCAACCATCTTCATCGCCCAAAACTTGTACCTCAATCAATTATAGATACTTGTTAAATGCATCAACTACATCCAAACTCTGCCGACAGCCATACGCTTACATTTCCAGTAGAATATGTATAGTTACTACGCTCTGGTAATTGCTCCATTGGTTGAGTCGTCACTCTTCCCACACCACTTACCTTTACTATCATCGCTATTTTATAAACTCAAGATGATCGCTTTAAATACTAAACCTAATTTTCTGTCTTTTCAACCAACTTGTCTGTTAGTTTCTAATACATAACCCCAATTAATAGGGCATGGTTCTTATATCTAAAATTAGTCTGTGGTTCCACCCAGAACTTAGTCGCCACTCTTTTCTTGATATGGAACCATAGCTTTTATTTTTTAGGAATAGTGAAGTGTGCGAATAGCCTTTATCAGAGTGCTTGAACCATTTTTTGGACGATGTGGATAAACACTAAATCTAATCAATACCAATTTTTCTTTGTAGACATTGTAGGTCTTTCACAGCACAGGTTTTTGTTATTGGTACTCGAGTTGGCTTGACTACAAGTGCACAAATCTGTTCTATGGCATTACTATTTTATGTGCATTAATAAGGGGATCCTGTAATTTTTTTTTGTGACATCTTAATAACTAATAAAGTATAGTTATATCCTATAGGCACGATATAACATGGTTAAGCATGCAACAGTTACAACTTCAGATTTAGAGCTAGATACAAGATTGAGCAACTACAAGGCACAGCTCGCTAAAGTTGCTGACGGACTTTCAAAATTTGGTTTAACGCAAAATCAAGCCAGGACTTACATATTTTTAGGAAAATACGGGCCTCAAACAGCTCCTACTATTTTCAAGTCCTTGAAGTTACCAAGAACCGAAACCTATCATCTTCTTAATGGTCTGCAAAAGATGGGTATAGTTTCTGCAACATTTGATCACCCAAGTAAATTCATTGCGTTGCCTTATGGTACAGCAATAAAAATATTGATAAGTTCTCAACGAGAGCGCTTAAACGAAGTAGAAAAGGAAGGAAAAGAGCTAGAAGAGATCTGGAATCAAGTTCCTGATCTATCAATGAACGAAGTTGGCGAAAAGACGGAGGACAAATTTCAGATACTACAGGGCCAAAATCAGATTGTTAACAAGATAGATGAACTCTGTGGACTCGCAAAGAATGAATTTTTAGTCTTTGGCTCCGAAAAAGACTATCTAAGATTCTATCATTCGGATTTCTTAGATTCCATAAAAAATTCAAAGATAGACATGAAGCTATTAACATCTTGTTCTAAAAATACAATGTATATATTTGATGACATAGATTCAACTTGTGTCAAAAGAATACCCACGGAAGTTACGGCATCTCTTTGTTTTATAATAAAGGATGGTGTGGAGGCAGTTTTCTTTGTTAAGAATAATGGCAACGAAGCCAAAGAGTTGTTAGCAGTTTGGACAGACTCTATTTCAATAATTAGATCATTAATGTTATTGTTCAAATTGCTTTGGTCTAAGACACAAACTAGTGATGTATTAGAAAAGATCGGCTTAGCAAGCCAACCACGAACGGATTATGATTTCAAACTAAGAGAACTAGAACAAGAGAGATTACTCATAAGTGAAATAAGAAAACACTTCAAAAAAATGATGTCAAAAAAGCCGATTCAAAATTAATCAGTTAATATTTCAAATGGCTTTAATGAGCGTATAAGTGATGAGCAAATTGTCTATAGGGTCTTTAGTTGTCTAAGTGTAAGATTGAATAGCTTTGAGAAGTTCACTTAGCTGAATGGGCTTTTTAAGGCATGCACGAATTCCTCTATGTATCAGATCCTTCGCATCCTTTTCAGTAAGGGAAAAAGCCGTCAATACAATTATCTTCTGCTCTTTTAATTTTCCTTTTTTCTCAAGAGCATCTATTACATAATATCCACTAAACTCTGGCATGGCCAAATCTAGTAATATGACATCATAGTTTTTACCTAAAATTTGGCTTAAACCCTCTCTTCCGTTATATGCGATGGTGCAATCGTATCCTTTGAGAGCCAAGTATTGGGCCATCATATCAGAAATATTTGCATTATCCTCAATTAATAAAACCTTCACGTAGTCATCTCCTTGCGATATTAAATAGCAGGGATATACTAAACTTTATGCCTTTTCATGTAATAGTGAACAAAATCTCTTCCTGCACGATTCTTCTACCAGATCTTTTCTATACCACTTCTAAACAAAACATTGCTAATCTAGAAATTTCCCACAAACAAACTGTAGTAGCCTATGTTCATTAAACATCGGTCACAGTTTAGAAAATCAATCAAATTAAAATTCGAATAAAACCTCTTATCAACATAATGATTTGAGTTCTAACGCTTGAATTGTTAACTTAGTTTCCATTACCGTTACCGTTTCAAGCGCCACCGCCACCACCAGCGTTACCGCCACCACCAGCGTTACCGCCACCACCAGCGTTACCGCCACCACCAGCGTTACCGCCACCACCAGCGTTACCGCCACCACC
>Ga0209431_10000364_pt1 | contig 37091 bp, 21 predicted proteins | sample RifCSP13_3_FD_184021 | JGI IMG/M metagenome (GOLD analysis project Ga0209431, IMG submission 184021) | Soil microbial communities from Rifle, Colorado - Rifle CSP2_sed 13_3 (SPAdes) (version 2) | ecosystem: Environmental > Terrestrial > Deep subsurface > Rock core/Sediment | place: Rifle... | reverse complement strand
CACGACTCCCGAGGGACAGAATCAATGAAATCAACAGTCATTGCCGCACTCGCGATCTCGCTCTCAACCCTGCTGCTTCCAGTGGACGACTACGGCGCCCCTTCGGAACGAGTTGCTCAGCAGCCGAGCCTGGCGGTGCGCTTGGGGTACCCCCCCGACGCCAAACTCCTCATTGTTCACGCGGATGATTTAGGGATGGCTCATTCGGTCAATGCGGCATCGATAAAGGCATTCGAGACGGGTCTGGTGAATTCGGGGAGTATCATGGTTCCTTGCCCCTGGCTCTCGGAAATAGTGGCTTATGCGAAGAATAACCCTCAGGCTGATTTGGGACTACATCTGACACTGACCAGTGAGTGGACTCCGTTTCGCTGGGGACCAGTGCTGGCGAAAGACCGTGTGACCTCGCTCTTAGACAAATCAGGGTATCTATATCTCACCGAAGTCGAAGCGGCGTCGCATGCGGATCCCAAGGAAGTCGAGGCCGAAATTCGGGCTCAAATCGAACGGGCTCGAGCATTGGGAATCAACCCGACTCATCTTGATTCTCATATGGGCACTCTTTACCAAAACAAAGCCCTTTTCGAGGTCTTTATTCGGGTAGCAAGGGACTATAGGTTGCCGATTAGGGTAGCCCGAGAGTGGTTTGCGAGAACGGATTTCATATCCGAAGTACTGCAACCGGATGATGCGTACATTGACCGGATCGTAGACATCAATCCCGCAGTTGCTTCCTCAGATTGGGCCAAGTTCTATAGTGAGGCGATCAAGAACCTTCAGCCGGGTGTTACTGAGATTGTGGTTCACCTGGCCTTCGATGATTCGGAAATGCGTGCTGCGACGTTTGATCATCCTGACTGGGGTGCGGCATGGCGTCAGCGCGACTTTGATTTTTTCACCAGCGAGCAATTTCGCAAACTGCTTCAGGAGAACAACATTAGGGTCATCACCTGGCGCGAGCTGGGGAAACTGATCAAAAGATGACCAATGACCAATATGACCTATATGCCTGTGTTGGAGATCTCTCTAATTTTCTCTTTCGGGTGATGCATCCTTCTTCTTTTTTGCGCGTTATCAGGTGACGGCAGCTTTGATGTGCCGGACTTTGAAAGTGCTTGAAAGGAAGGAACCATGAAGAGTATTCACCAGGCAATGGCTATGTCGTTTCTCATCCTAATGTTGGCGGCCTCGTCCGTCTTCGCGCAGGCTGAGCGCCGGGTTGCAGTTGATATCCCGTTCCAGTTCACTGTCGGAGAGAAAACGCTGCCGGCGGGAGAATACACGATAGAGCCGAACAGGAGAGATTCAGAGTTGGTTTGGGTTCTCCGGGCCGCTAATGGCGATAACGCGACTATGCTCGTGACTAACCCAATCCGAGCTAATAGACCTAACGAAACGTCCAAGTTGGTTTTTCGTCGCTATGACGAGCAGTATTTCCTGGCTCAGGTGTGGAAGGCTGGCAGGGACACTGGACGTGAACTGCCCGTCGTCGGTGTCGAGAAGGCACTGGAGCTTGCGTCGTTGAGGATGCGCAACGAGTACGTAGTCGTCGCAAGCAAATAATGACCCCGGGAGAATAAGACCTTAAAGTCAGATCGCGACCCCGAAAAGACGAAGGCGAGGCTCTAACGAAATGTTAGAGCCTTGCCTTTTGTAATGAAGTGAATTAGGAAAGATGTGCAAGCGGATTCGAAATTCCTAGCCAACCGATGGAGGGGCCGTCTGTGGCGATAATCAAACTTGGTCGGCGCCAGTTTCTAAAAACTGGCGCTGTTGCTGCGTTAGGAGTTTATGTCACGCGGAGTACGGGCTGGGCTCATCCGGCTCTCGAACGCACTCTGTATATCGGCACCTATACTGCCGGTAACAGCGAAGGCATTTACATCTATCGTATGAACCAAGCAACCGGGCGGCTGAAGCGTTTCAATTCTGTGAAATCAGTTAATCCCTCTTTCCTGGCGATTAATTCGAACAGACGTCATCTGTACGCGGTAAACGAGGTGGCTGACTTTGGAGGAAAGTCCAGTGGCGCGGTGAGTTCATTTGCGATTGAACCGGTTAACGGAAATCTAAAATTCTTGAATCAACAATCGTCACTTGGTGCCGATCCGTGTCACCTGACTTTGGATCGGAGAGGAAGGTATCTGTTGGTTGCGAATTATACCGGCGGAAGTGTTTCCATTCTGCCGGTGCAGCGGGGAGGTGTTCTTGGCCCGGCGATGGACGTCTTACAGCATCAGGGCGCTAGTATCAAAGAGCAACAGAAGGGACCACACGCTCATTGCATTATTTTGGACCCCTCCGAACGATATGCCCTCGCCGCGGATCTTGGAATTGACAAGGTAATGGTCTATCGCTTCGACGCGCGCACGGGGAAGCTAAGACCAGCTTCTGAACCGTCCGTATCGCTCAAACCTGGGGCCGGCCCACGCCATCTAACTCTTCACCCGAGTGGCAAGTATGCATACGTTATCAATGAGCTGGATTCGACAATGTCAGCCTTTCGATACAGCAGCGTTAATGGATCTCTAAGTCTCATCGACACCGTCTCAACGTTGCCAAGTTCCTTTTCCGGGCGTAGTTACTGTGCGGATGTGCATGTCTCTCCCTCGGGTAAGTTCCTTTATGGATCAAACCGCGGTCACGACAGCATTGTGACATTTGCAATTGATGAAGGTACCGGGCGCCTGACTTTCCTTGAAACTGTCTCAACGAAAGGCAAGTGGCCGCGGAACTTTGCAATCGATCCCACCGGAAGGTTTCTGCTCGTTGCGAATCAGCATTCCGAGAATGTAGTGACTTTCAAGATCGATCAAGACACTGGCAGACTGCTGGACAGTGGGTACGTTGAGGAAATCCCAACTCCGGTATGTCTGAGGTTCGCGTAAGGTTGGGGAAAAGGAGAAAAGGGGAAGAGGGGAAGAGGTGCGGTGTTAGTACGAGGTGAAGAACCATAACGCTCCAGCGAACAATTTCCCCTTTTTCCCTTTTCCCTTTTTTCCTTTTCCCCTTTTCCCCTTATTCCCCTTTTCCCATCTTTTTCCCTTCCCCTCTGTTTCAGATTCTGTTGAATATCTCCTGTAAATAGAAGAGAATAGCCTCGCTCCAGCGTATCCTTCCCAAGGACAACAAACTAGATGAGAAATGCTTTACTTGCCGGCGGGGCAATTATGCTTTCACTGTGCTTTGGCCTCCCAACCACTTCGGCTACCGCCGAAAATCAACGACAGATCAGACTAAGCCCGACGCTACCGCCAATAAGCAACCACACCGCCACGGATCTCAGCGACAGCGACGAGTTTCTGCAGAAAAATAGACCGAAAGGACCTGAACGGGACAACGCCAAAAGAATCGAAGATCTGCTTAGCCGCATGACCCTGGAAGAGAAGGTTGGGCAGATGACTCAACTGACGATCAGCATGATCGTTTCCGGCACCGATCAGAATATAAGAATTGATCCAGCGAAACTTGAAAAGGCGATCGTTCGCTACGGCGTTGGTTCGATCCTCAACGTAGCTGATCAGGCATTAACGGTCGATAAGTGGCACGAGATTATTTGGCAGATTCAGGGAGCCGCCACCAAGAAGACACGACTTGGTATTCCCGTAATCTACGGCATTGACTCGATCCATGGTGCGAACTACGTGCAAGGCGCGACTCTCTTTCCACAGGAAATCGGGATGGCTGCGACTTGGAATCCAGAATTGATGCTCCGCGCAGCTGAGATTACAGCGGCCGAAACACGCGCCGCCGGTATCCCGTGGAGTTTTTCCCCAGTGCTCGATCTCGGACGCCAACCTTTGTGGCCGCGCTTCTGGGAGACGTTCGGTGAAGATCCGTATCTCGCAAAAGTGATGGGGGTCGCCTTCGTCCGCGGTTTAGAAGGCACTGATGTCGGTTCCCAGGATCGGGTCGCGTCGAGCCTGAAACACTACGTCGGGTATAGCTTCCCTCTCACAGGCCGTGACAGAACTCCCGCCTGGATACCCGAGAACTATCTGCGCGAATACTTCCTTCCTCCCTTCGCCGAAGCAGTGAAGAGCGGCGCCCGAACGATAATGATCAACTCTGGAGAGATCAATGGCGTTCCGGGCCACGTCAACCGGCAGATTCTCACTGACATTTTGCGCGGTGAGCTTGGATTCAAAGGTTTTGTCGTTTCGGACTGGGAGGACATTAAAAAACTGGTGACGATCTGGCGAATCGCACCCGACGAGAAAGAAGCAACGCGCATGGCGATCATGGCCGGCATCGACATGAGCATGGTGCCGTTAGACTACAGCTTTGCTGATCATCTTATTGCGCTGGTAAAGGAAGGCAAGGTACCGCAATCCCGGATTGACGAAGCCGTACGGCGCATCTTGGGTGTTAAGTTCGAGCTCGGCCTCTTCGAAAACCCTGGTCCAAATCCAGCGCTCAAATCGAAGTTTGCACTTCCTGAGTCTCGACAAGTTAGCCTGGATGCCGCTCGTGAATCGATAACTCTCTTAAAGAATGAGAATAAGATCCTGCCATTATCGAAGAGTGCAAAAGTTCTAGTGACCGGCCCAACGGCTGACTCCCTCCTTTCAATGAACAATGGGTGGACATATGTCTGGCAAGGATCAGAAGAATCACTTTATCCAAAGGATCGACACACCATTCGGCGAGCCATCGAGGCAAAGATAGGAGCCGCAAACGTGACCTACGTGCCCGGCACGAGGATCACCCGGGCCCCCGGCTCTCCTTCTAACAGTACACCGACGGATAGGGATGAAGAGGTGGACATCGCGGCTGCCGTGCGCGCCGCCCAAAATTCCGATGTGGTGGTCTTGTCTCTTGGAGAAGGCTCGTACTGTGAGACGCCGGGAAACATCACGGATCTCACGCTGCCCGAGCCACAGATCAAATTGGCGGAAGCGATTCAGGCAACGGGGAAACCGGTAGTCTTTGTTCTGGTTGAAGGCAGGCCGCGAATTATCAACCGCATCGCCGATGGAGCCAAAGCTATTCTGATGGCTTACAACCCGAGCAATGAAGGGGGGACGGCCATTGCAGATGTGTTGTTCGGGGATGTCAACCCGAGTGGCAAACTTCCCTTCACCTATCCGCGCACGCCTAACGGCTTGATCAACTACGATCATAAGCCGTTCGAAACCGAGAATACTGGATTTGGCAACATGGCTTTCACGCCACAATTTCGCTTTGGCGAAGGCCTCAGCTACACGACCTTTGCGTACAGCGACTTGCGTCTGAGCAAGCGAACGATAGACGCAAACGAAGAAATAACCGTTACCGTGAATGTGACGAATACCGGTTCGCGAGCAGGCAAAGAAGTAGTAATGGTATACGTAAGCGACCTGGTGGCGACACTCTCACCGCCCACCAAGCGGCTGAAACGCTTCGCAAAAATCCAGCTCGACCCTAGTCAAAGCCGAACCTTAACTTTCCGGCTGCGCGCAGAGGACCTTTCTTTCATCGGCCCAAACAACAAATCGCTCGTTGAACCGGGAGATTTTGAACTGAGCATCAGGGGTCTAACACAGAGATTTACTCTGCGGTGAACAAGAGGTGTGCCTTCTATCGATCTCGAAGATCTGGAAACCAGATGAAAACCCATCGAATCTTTCTTCCAATACTTATCCTCGGTTGTGCCTCTCTTGTTGCCGCACAGGAGACTCGCCAACACAACCTAATGCCCGTACCGGCCTCTGTCGAATTTCATGACGAACGCCTGGTAATCGACGGTTCCTTTAAAGTCGCAATAAGAGGGCACTCAGATTCTCGACTGCAATCAGCCATTGCTCGTTTCGTAAGACGTCTGGAAGGGCGCACTGTGCTGTCGTTGGCTCCGGGACTGGCCGTTGACGATCAAATGACCGCATTTGTGGTCCATTGTGAAGGTCCCGGCAAGGAGATACCCGGCCTTGACGAAAACGAGAGTTACCGACTCGACATTACCAGCAGACAAGCAATCTTGAGCGCCCCCACCGTGGTCGGAGCCATCCGGGGTCTGGAAACAGTATTGCAGCTTCTCGACAGCGACCAGCGCGGCTATTACCTGCCGGGAGTTAAAATCCAGGACCAACCTCGCTTCCCTTGGCGGGGGCTCTTGATCGACGTGGCGCGGCACTTCGAAACAATGCAAGTACTCAAGCGCAATCTCGATGCGATGGCCGCAGTAAAACTCAATGTCCTACACTGGCACCTAACTGAGGATCAAGGATTTCGGGTAGAGAGTAAGAAATTTCCAAAGCTTCACCAGCTCGGTTCCGACGGTAACTATTACACCCAGGATCAAATAAGGGAGATCATTGCTTACGCTCGTGAACGAGGTATTCGCGTCGTACCAGAATTCGATCTTCCCGGACATAGCACCAGCTGGCTTGTCGGATATCCCGAACTCGGCAGCGCGCCCGGGCCTTACACGATCGAGCGCCGTCCCGGAATATTCGAACCTGCTCTCGACCCCACGCGTGAGGAGGTCTACAAGTTTCTCGACACATTCTTTGGTGAGATGGCGGCGCTTTTTCCTGATGCTTACATGCACATTGGCGGAGACGAGAACGAGGGCAAGCACTGGGATCGGAATCCGAATATTCAAGCGTACATGAAGAGCAAAGGCATTAAAGACAATCACGCTCTTCAAGCTTACTTCAACCAGAGGCTGTCAAAGATTCTGACGAAGAATCGTAAGAAGATGGTCGGCTGGGATGAGATTCTCCAGCCCGAATTACCAAAGGATGTGGTGATCCACTCCTGGCGGGGGACTGCGGCGCTGGCTGAAGCCGCGAAAAAGGGTTACGACGGAATACTCTCGAACGGCTATTACATTGATCTGATCTTCCCCGCCTCGCAGCACTACATGGCGGATCCCATCCCGGCTGACAGTACTTTGACTCCTGAGGAGGCCAGACACGTACTGGGTGGTGAAGCGACTATGTGGGGCGAGTGGGTAACACCGGAAACCATCGACTCCCGCATCTGGCCGCGCACCGCTGCGATCGCCGAAAGACTTTGGTCGCCACGCAGCGTTACTGATATCGAGGATATGTATCGGCGCCTGGCCGTAATCAGCTTGCAACTGGAAGAGCTGGGTCTGACACACAAGAAGAACCAGGACATGATGCTGCGACGGCTGGTACGGAGCGATGATATTGGTCCACTGCGAACGCTGGTGTCTGTGATCGAGCCGGTTAAGGAGTACAGACGCTACCAGATGCGTCCGCAGACTATGCTGAGCCCCCTGACAGGCGTGGTGGACGCTGCAACCCCGGACAGCGATGCAGCACGAAAGTTTGCCTGGATGGTTGATCAGTTGCTTAAGGACGCACCACGGTTTCAACTCTATCGGGATGATGTAGGTCGAGCACTTGCAAACTGGCAAGCTGCGAGTAACGAGCTGGAACCGATCATTGGTCGCTCACCTGGGATTCAGGAGATCACGCCACTTGCACGCAACCTGGGTAGCCTTGGGGAAGTCGGGCAGGAAGCGCTTGCCTTTTTGAAGCGTGGGGGCACACCTAGAACAGAATGGCGTGAAACGAGCCTGGCCAAACTCGATGAAGCAGCTAAACCGCATGCGGCGTTGGAGTTTGTGGTCATCTCGAGTATTAAGCAGCTAGTTACCGCCGCTACGGAACTGCCTCAGCTGGGAAAGATGACTCCAGCGGAGTGGAGAGAGCACGTAAAGAAAACTGCAACCCCTGTTCGATAAGCTTTAGCTTGTCGCGTCGCGTTACTCGTGCTTCGGATGATCACGAGTGGGCAAAACGACTATTTCGTCTTTTTTCTTGCACTTCCGCTAAGGTCGATGATCTTTTGAAGATCTTTTTCCGCCCTTCTTGAGTCATCCGGATTCACGACCTTGGTATTCTCGAAGATTGGATTGTGAACGAAACTGGTTATCGCTTTATCTAACTCCAGCAGCTGCGTTTTCAGGGCTTGTTTCTTAAGGGCCGACGATTCGATCTCTGCCTCGTGACCTTTTGACTGCGAAACAAATAGATTTGATTTCAGACGATTTGCCCGCTTGTGAATTTCCGCCGCCGCTTCCGAAATTCTTGCACGACTCTGACCCTGGTCAGATGAGATTGCTTGCAGGATATCGCCGTTAAGCATCTGAATGCGTTCGAAGTCTTCCTTTATTTGTGGAAAGCGACTCTCGTGTCGAGCGCGCGGCGTGAGAGTTCCGCGGCGAACCCTTTCTATCTCGTCAGATCGATACTTGTCTTCGATCGACTTGTCCTTTGGACTGCGGGTCGTTAGTGGTACTTGCGCGTTGCTGTGAACCGACAGCGCTGATGAGAAGACCACAATTGTTCCCACGAAGAACAACTTTCTCATACTTCGAACTCCGTGAACCATTCAGGGACGTCCATCATATAACTTCTACTCCATTATTCAACGTCGACTTAGTCGAGACTAGTGTCCTAATTGATTTCTTTGTGCAATCTCTGTCTCTCCGTGAACTCTGTGGTCATGTATTCGTGGGACTCTCATCATTTTAGCGTGGCTCTATAGGGTTCTGAGCCGGTTATTCCCTTGCCTTGTGTAATGGTAATCATCCGGTCAGCTTTGACCCCTTTCACCGTTTCTGTCTCACCAGTAGTCCATCGTATCTCCACGCTCTCGATATTGTCGTCGGCGCCGAGTCCGAAATGTAACTTCAGATCGTTTTGCGAGAGATAACTTGCACCTGCCTGCACCTCTTGAATAAATGAGTGTTTAGACGTGCGGAGGGTCAGTCGCGCCCCAATTGCTTCGCGGTTGCCTTTTGTTTGAACCAGCTTAAAGGTAACACTGTGATTGTTGTTCTCACTTGTGTTGAGAAGAACCGTTGGAGTTTCTCCCAGATTCACAATCACTACGTCAATGCGACCGTCATTATTCAAGTCCCCGAAAGCGCCGCCCCGCCGAGATGCCAATGGCAGTCTGCGAAGACCGGCTTCATTCGAAGTTTCCTCGAACGTCCCATTTCCAAGGTTACGAAAAAGGAGGAAGTGTTGACGGTACCCTATCTCGTATTTACCCTGACTCATCTCTAGCTGCGGATAGACGTGCCCATTTGCGATCAGCAGGTCCAGCCAGGAGTCATTATCAAAGTCCACAAAGGAAGTCGCCCATCCGACATAGGGCCGGCTAGGCTGCCCGATCCTGGAGGCGAGAGTTACATCAACGAAGCCCTTGTCGCCCAGATTCTTGTACAACGCATTGGGTTCATTTTCGAAGTTGCTTATGAACAGGTCCAGCTTGCCGTCACGGTCGAAATCGCCCCACGTTACGCCCATCGAGCCCTGTTCTAATCCCGACTCGCTATAACTGACGCCGTGCTCGACCCCGACTTCAGTAAATGTACCGTTCTTGTTGTTGTGGTAGAGATAATTCGGCGTTGCGTCATTAGCCACAAAGAGATCCGGCCACGCGTCATTATCGTAGTCCACCCAGATGGCGCCCAGTCCATAAGCCTTCTTGTCATCAGACACGCCAGCTTCACGCGAAACGTCTTCGAAGGTGCCGTCACCGCGGTTGCGATAAAGTAAGTCAGTCTCGCCCGGCAACCCCCTGGGACCACACTGGACGCGAATGCCGCGGAAGGAGCAGGTTGGGGAACTTCCGAATTTAGGTAGATTATTAAGATCGATGAAGACATACCGCGTCACGAAGAGATCAAGGTCGCCATCGCGGTCGTAGTCAGCCCACGCCGCCCCTGCGGCAAAGCCGCCGCCACCAACACCTGCCTTATTGGTCACGTCCTGGAATCTGCACTGTCCGATGCTGCGGTAGAGAACATTTCCACCGTATCCGGTTACGAATAGATCAACTCGTCCATCGTTGTCGTAGTCAACGGCCGTAACCGCCATGCCCCAGCCCTTTCTGGTTAACCCTGCAATTCCGGTCACATTCTCAAACCTTGGCGGTGCGTCTACCTCGCGCTCAGACAGCTGGCGGTAAAGCGTGATGAATGGATCGCCTCCCAACTTAAAACGGTCAACCGAAGAGCCATTGGCGACAGCCACGTCTAAGTTACCATCGTCATCACAATCCAAGAGAGCCGCGCCTCCGCTCATAGATTCAACGATATAGCGCTTTTCTGGTGTAGAGACGTGGCGGACAGTTAAGCCGCTGGAGGCGGACACATCAACGAAGGAAATCGCGGGACTCTTGCCGAATGCGGAGGATTGACCAAGGAGAAAACAGATCAGGAATTTGGCAAGAACCGGCAAGCGTGAGGCCGATTGCCGGCGTCGGATACACTTTCTCATTCCATTAGCGATTTGAACCTGTTCGCTTCTATTCCGGGGGAGAGCTCAGCTTCTTCATTCGGTCTGCTTCGTTTCTGATTCTGGCGCTGATTTTAATGATGGCGTCGAGCTCCTTCTGAGCATTGGTGGAGTCTTCCGGGGTAACCGTTTTGGTGTTCTGAAAAATCGGGCTGTGAGTGAAGACGGTAATTGAGTCATCAAGCAAGATAAGTAATGGCTTCAACGCGAGATCTTCTGTGACTGACTTGGTATCTTTCGATTTTGTGCCGGAAACTGGGCCAAACAGATTAGATCTTAGTCGAATTGCTCGCTTCTCAATCTCTGCCGCCGATTCGGAAAGGCTCTGATAGTCCGGATTCTCCTTAAGAGCGCCTGCTTGAAGGCTATCGCCGTTGATTATTTGAATGCGTTCAAAGTCCTCTTTGATTTCAGCAAAGTTCGGTGCAGCGCCTGAGTCACTCTTTTCCTTGCCTGGCCTTTCCTTGCTTGGCTTCTCCGTGTCACGTCGAACGCGTTCCATCTCAACCGAGCGACCCTTAAGATCGGACGCGGCTTCTCCTAGATTCTTATCAGAACCCCCGGCTGGTGGACCATGTTCCTGAGCAACAACGGGACGCAAGGCGGGAGTAATAACCAGAATTACTGCCATGAGCAGGCGTTTGTTCATACATACCTCCCTGACTTAAGAATCGTTCTGGAATAGCAGCGGCGTTTCAATCACTTGAAAGCATTATCGCTTCCTTCTTCCAGCACTGCAATTGTTCGCGGTCCACACTTGGACTCTTCGGATTACTTCGTTGCTTCAGCTCTTGGCCTGAGGCGCTCTGGCGGAACTACACCCTCGCCTTCCAGGATCGAATAGAACTTGTTAGCTTTCAATCCCGTAATGGTTTCAGTTTTTCCAGAAGGCCATCGGATTTCGATCGAATCAATGGTCGCGTACTTTCCGGTACCAAAATGTATGCGTAGATCATTTTGCGAAAGGTAGCTTCCGCCGCTTCGTACTTCCTCAATCTGAACCATATCAGCGGTGACAATCTTGACTCGCGCGCCGATTGCGAGTCGATTACCAATGGTCGCACCTAGTTCAAGAGTGACCCAATGATTATCATCGCCGCCCTCGTTACGAAGGATCATTGGTGGACCATCAAGGTCATTTACAACGACATCAATGTGCCCGTCGTTATCCAGATCACCAAAAGCAGCCCCACGCGAAGCGCGTGGCGCAACCAATGCCGCTCCGGCTTGACGTGAAGCATCGCAAAACGTTCCGTTTGCCTGATTCACGTGTAAAAGCTTGGGCTGTTTGTAGCGCGCACCCGAAGGCACCGAGTCTACCTGTGGATAAACATGCCCGTTCACGACCAGGAGATCTAGCCAGCCATCATTGTCAATATCGAAGAAGCCTGTCCCCCACCCAACATACGGCCGCGAAACCTGAGCCACCCTTGCGGCCATCGATACGTCAGTAAAGTCATAGTTTCCATTATTGCGATACAGAGTGTTGTATTCGTCGGCAAAGTTCGTAACAAAGACAGCAAATCGACCGCTATGCAGATAGTCTCCGACCGCAATCCCCATGCTGCCTTGTTCGGAACCATCACCGCTCACTGCCGTTCCCGACTCCAAGCCAATCTCAGCAAACACTTTCGTAGCGTCGGTGCGATAGAAGAAGTTTGGTGTCGAGTCGTTAGCCACGTACGCATCGAGGCGACCTCTGTTGTTGAAGTCAGCCCACACTACTCCCAACCCATAATAGCCGTCGGGATCAGCCGTGCCGGTATGTTTAGTGACATCGGTGAAGGTGCCATCACCGTTGTTGCGAAACAGGCTGTCGCCGGCCCCCTTAAGGCCGCGGGGACCACATTGAACGTCAATGCCGCGAAACTTGCAGGTTGGACTGGAACCAAAACCTGGGAGATCCTCCAATTTGAAGTCTACGTAATTTACGACAAACAGATCCAGGAAACCATCACCGTCGTAATCGCCAAAGGCGGCTCCGGCAGACCAACGTCCATCAGCGACTCCCGCGGTCTTGGTCACATCTGAAAAAGTGCCATTACCATTGTTGCGATAGAGCACGTTTCCACCGAGACAAGTGACATAAATATCCGGCCAGCCGTCATTGTTGTAATCACCTACAGCTCCACCCATAGCAAATCCGGGATAACCGACGCCGGTTTTGTCGGTAACGTCGGTGAATGTCCCATCCCGATTGTTACGGTAAAACATGCTTCGAGCTTTCTGGCCCTTGAGAGCCATGTCCACGGTCGGGGCATTAGTAAAGTAGATGTCTTGCCAACCGTCACGATCGTAATCAATAAGCAACACGCCGCCACTCATCGATTCAACAATGTATTTCTTTTCCGGAGCTGAAGTGTGAACAAACTTCACTCCCGATTTTGAGGTAACATCAACCAGTTGGGGAATTTTTCGACCGGCACAATCCCCACTGTCTCCCTGCAGCGAGGCGAACCGTGAGAAGCAACAGATCAAAAGGATGGCAAAAATAGCCGGCGAGCGCCGAAACATTGTCATGGTGAGGACAGTTTCTCCCGTTGACCCTTAATTTTTTGAAATAGGGCGAGATGCTGCTTCGCCAATGAGCTTTCGCCGATGAGATTGTAGAGACGACTGAGGAGAAAGTGCGTTTCAGGATCTTCAGCATTGAGTGCCACAGCTCGCTCCAGTACCTCACGGGCCTTTAATTCCGCACCCGTCTGCAGATACAGACTGCCCAAGTCACGGAGCACGTTCGCATGCTGGGAATCACCTCTTGTGGCCTCCTCAAACATGCTAATTGCTTTCTCTACATCACCCTCCGACTTGAGTATCAATCCCATCTGATATCTTGCTTCTACGTTCGTGGGATCTAGTTTTAGGCATTTCTCAAATTGCCTCTTTGCCTGCTCGTTTTTTTCATGCTGTCGGGCGAAGGTGATCCCAAGCGCGAGACAAGCGCGCGGATCATCCGGGCGTTGCACGGTATAACGCTCCAAAGCGTTTTGGGCGGCAGTTAAACTCCCGTGTTGCAGTGAGGCTGCACCGAGCAAGTACAGGAACTCTGAATCATCCGGTTTCAGTTGCAACAACTTGTTTGCGGCATCGACTGCTATCTGCGTTCGATTAGCTCGCATTGCGTTAACTACTAACTGAACAAGGATGGGAGTTGAATCAGACGCCAGGGCGTGAGCTTGTTTAAAATTAGACAGCGCCGCCTCATAATTTCTTTCCGCACTTTCCAAAAGCCCAAATGCGAAGAGGCTCGTGGCTTCGTTTGGCTCAAGTTTTACCGCGCGATTGAGATGGCGCCGCGCGTCGACCAAATTCCCGAGGTGGACTTCAATCTGACCAAGTAAGACCAGCAGACGAAAATTGTTGGGCGCGCGTGGGAGAGCTAGTCGTAAGAGGTCACCTGCCTCCCGAAACATCCCCGCTGCTTGAAAGACCTCCGCGACCTCAGCAGCAACCTGAGCGTTTGAGACCGCAGCCCTGCGGATTGAAGGGGCTAAATCGACCAGTCTTTGCCGCTGACCGAGTCCTATGAAGATTGCAACTCTCAGTGGTAGAGCTGCGCCATTCCTCACGGAAATCGGTAAAGATTCAGCAACCGCAAGCCCCTTCTGAAATTCGCCAGTTAACACCAAAGCTTTTGCCAGTGCCAGCCTGTCATCCAGTTTAACAGCAGAAGTAATATCGATTTCTGCCAGAAGGCGCCGCGCCTGCTCACGCTGGCCCAATTCGTACGTTAGTCTACCAAGGTTAATCTTTGCTCTTGTGAGAGACGGATTGAGCACAAGGACACGCTGATAGAGCGACTGCGCTTCTTCGAGTCGATGTTGCCGGTAACGCAATTTACCGAGAAGCTCCAGGGCCCTGGCGTCGTTTGGGTGAGCAATAGCGTAATCGATCAAAGGAGTCTCGACTTCCTGAAGCTTCCCCCGATCGATGCTGGTCTCAATATGACTGAGATTAATGTTTCCGGAAGGTTTGGTTTGACTTAGAGCAGGTTTAGAAAACCCTGGGAGTAATAAGTAGATTAGCAATAGTTGTCCGTAAAAAGCGCGGCTACGGAACATTCGGCGTGGCCCCCATGTTTCCTGGTAATTCGCGGTTCCGATTGGAGGCCTTTAGAGCCCGATATAGTTGCAGTGAGCGATCGGCGTCGGCAATACGCGAGGCCCGACGGTAGGCAATGCTAAGCTGATAATGAATGTAGTCCTTTGACGGTTCAGCCTGCGCAGCGATTTCAAGATGCTCGATTGCCTCACTCACCTGGCCCAACTCGATCAGAGCCTTACCTAATTGATACCGCGCTTCAACATATTGCGGGCGCACTGCGATCGTTTCTCGCAGCAGGTTAAGCGCGGTCCCGATCTCTTGTTTCTGTTCGAGAAGAACATAGGCTAAATGATATTTGGCCGTTAGATCTTCCGCATTCAACCCCAACTCTGTGCGGAACTCTCGCTCGGCATCTTTGAGACGGTTCAGACGAATCAGACTCTGTCCCGCGTTGTAGTGGACCTGCAGCATCTTTGGATCTAACTGTGCTGCGCTTTGAAATTCCTTCAGGGCGCGTTGATAGTCTTCAAGCATCACGAACCCCTGCCCCGCATAGAAGCGCGCCTGAGCATTTTGGGGATTCTGCTCTGAGAGAGACTCGAACAGTTGGCCCGCCCGTTGATGTTCGGCGACCTGAATCAGTGAGACGCCGTAAATGTAAGACAAATCTGGATCCGTTTTGATGGTTGCTTCCAACCGACTTAGGGTTTCTACGACTTGAGGAAAAGACCTGGTGAAGTAGTAACTAAGACCGAGCATTCTTCGAATGAGGGCATCATTTCGATGAATTTTCAGGTGCCGTGAGAGCGGTGGAATGGCGGCGTCATACTGCTCCGCTCGAAAGCTAACAATTCCCCAGTTGCGATCCAGTCCGGGAAGGCCGGCCTTCCATCGCGCGGCTTTTGCAAATTCTTCAAGACTGGTTGCGAGTTGCCCCTTCTGCGCCCCCGTCACACCAAGATTGTGAAAGGCCTGGGCCAGAATCTCTGTTAGATCCTGTTTCAGCTTTAGAAATTTTGCTGTTTCCCGGGTGTCAATGGGCGCGTCCTCAATCAAGAGCACATCGTCACTGCCTTGCTTCTGTTCGTCAGCGCGGTTGGGAATGGCAGCCGCAACCTGGCTGGGAGCACTGATTTCCTCTCCGGATTTCGGCACTTGACCAAGAATGCCACTGACTTCCTCTCGCGAACTTTCCAGCGACTTTGTCTGCAACTCTTTGGCGATCTCCAGCTCTTTATCGGCTTCAGACCGCCGGCCGGCCTTAAGCAACAATCTCCCGAGGACGAAGTGAGCCTTCTTAATCTGGTAACTGTTCCGCGACACATCAGTAGTCAGTTCGATGGCGCGGCGGAGACTTTTTTCAGCGTTAGGATCGCCGAGCTCGGCTTGAGATTGCCCCAGATGCAGATAGGCTTCGGCAAAGTTCGGCTTAAGCCGGGTAGTTTCCAGCAAGTGACGTATCGCCTTGTGATGTTCGTTCGCCGTAGCTGCTAGAACTCCCAGAAAGAAATTCGTATAGACACTTTGGGGATCCAATTGCAGGTCCCGCTCAAACTCCTCGCGTGCCTGGGCCAGGCGTTCGCTGCCTCCGTGCTGCAGGATCACGTATCCGAGATAAAAATGCGCTCGCGGAGCTCTGTCGTCTATCGCAATTGCTTTCTTAAACTCGCGTTCTGCTTCATCAGAAAAACCTGTCTCTTCGTAGGCGCGACCAAACAAAAGATGAGCGTTGGCACTGTTGTTGAGAGCTCCCTGTATTTCCTCAAACAGCAACTTGGCGCGCTCGATCTGCTTCAGGCGCAAATAAGTCATCCCCAGGGTGTACGCCGCATCGAGGTCTGGTTCTAGTACCAGAGCACGTTCCAGCCGCGGCAACGCGCTCGTGTAATCCCCCTTCATGTAGAAAAGCTTGCCCAGAATGTGGTGCGTGCGCGCGTTTTTTTGGTCGAGTGTAAGGGCCAGCTGCGCTTGGGCCAACGCGGCGTCAAGTTCCATCAGCCGCATGTGTGCGATGGCCAGGTCAGTCCGGACATGCGAGTCGTCGCGCGCCGAGAGCGATTCGGTGAGTAGACGGGTGGCCTGTTCGTACTGCCTCTCGCGTATTGCGATCGCGCCGAGCCTCGCGAGCGAAATTGCGACAACCGCGCGGTTCTCCACCGCTGCCCGTTCGAGGTCGCCCGAGAGTTGATAACTCTGCGCCGCACTGAGCCGCCGGGCAAGCTCGTCGTCAGTTGGTTTCGACCCAAGTTGTTCTTGAGATGAAGTGGGTGCGCCGCGTCTTTCGTTTTGACCCGTACTGGCGGTTTGACCCGTACTGGCCGCAGGCAGCCAAAGGAAGAGGGAAAGCAATCCGAGCGGCAGAAACTTAGTCACGGTCTTAATTCTTAAAGTTACGGCTAAATGGGAAGTCTTCAAATAATAACAGGGAGGTAAAGCTGACCGTCAAGCTTTACCTCCCTGACTTCAGTGCCTGAAGGATTAAAAGATCAGTTTCAACGCGTACTGAATTTCACGTGGACCCCGCGTGGTACCCGACCGGCCGAAGCCACCGTTAGGGACGAAACTGGTTATCACACGGTTCGTGGGGCTGCACGGTGTGGCGCCGCAGAGTACCGGATTACCGCCGGCATTGACGAACACGTTGTTCTGCAAACTATCAGCTTTGAACTGCGCCTTGTTGAAGGCATTGAACATCTCAATTCGAAGCTGTATCCGTGCCCCCTCCCCAAACGGCTTCCTGAGCCAGCCGGGGTTGAAGTTCTTGTAGAAGGACATGTCCACATTGTTAATCCCTGGGCCAAGGCATGAGCCGCGGGAAGCGTCGCCGGGTTCGCCAATAACCGCTCCGACCAATGTGAAGGCCGCCGGGTTAATGATTTGGAAAGGCTCACCCGAACTGATGGTGCATGGAACGCCCGGCACCCTGTTTGGTCGTACATTGGATTGGGTAGTACCCGTGCCGGCCAACCCGCCCGATTGAAGGACGGTAGCCCCGTCGAGTTGGTTGGAAATGCTCCCGTTCGCAACACGGGGTGTGATCGACGAGCCGGAGCTGGCGGTGTAGATGGTCGCAAACTCCCATCCACCAAGGGCAGCCCGTGTGAATTCGTTGGACCCCTTGAACTCAGGCAGGTAGATGACTGAATTCAACACGAAGATATGGGGACGGTTGATAGCGGTGTTCCCGTAGTCGATCGTCGCGTCGTAGGTGTCGGTGCGTGTGTTGACGCTGGCGCCGCCGCTGGAGTCATCTAGCGCCGCATCGCCAATGGAATGGGACCACGTATAGGCCGCCTGAATCTGGGACCTGCCGAAGAGGCGAGTCTTGAACATCGTCTGTAATGAGTGATAGTTGGCAGAACCCGAACGCTCAAAGCCGGCGATGAAGCCGAAGTTCGGGGCGGGTCGGAAACTGTTGACACACCCACCATCCGGACAGAAGGCCGCAGCCACGCGGTGCTGCGGCAGGACCTGATTGACGTCTTTGCTAATTAACTGATGCAGCGCCCGATTTCCGACGTAGCCAACCTGAATCACCGCCTCTCTCCAGAGTTGCCGGTCAACGGACACATTCCACTGCCATGAGTTAGGTAACAAAGCCTCCGGATTCGAGGAGCGTGACGGCGCTCCGCCCGGTGGGCCATCGATGGAGAAGCTGCCCGCGCCGTTGTCGTCGAGTGTCCGCGTGCCACCAACGTTCAAGGCGAAGGGCGCATTAGCCACCATCCCCAGCGCGATGCTTACGCGTTCGCGCTGGAAGAACTGGCCTACGCCCGCGCGGATTGCGGTCTTACCGTCGCCGCGAGGATCCCAGGCGATGCCCAGACGTGGCGCTAAAGCGTTCTTATCGTTTTCGCGTAGTGCGCGGTTCACGCCGGGAGTCGGCGTGCTGGTGCCGGGAAGATCGGCACAAGGGTTCGTACCCGGCACTGCGACGATGCCATTGCAAAAATCTGATGCGGGCCGCGCCGGGTTATAAAACCGAATGTCGAAAGACGTCATCCTGTCATCCGCGTCAAACGGTTCGGGAAAGTAAGAGTAGCGTGCGCCGAGTTCGAGGGTTAGGTTCTGGCGCACTTTCCAGGTATCGCCGAAGTAGACCTCGAAGTTGCGGTAGCGGGTCAGCGCGAACGGCTGCGTACTGGTTTCGGCGAAACCGAATCGGCTTCCGCGTGTCAGAATGTCGGCAAGATAGTTACCGGAGTTGTCTGCGCAGCAAGCGCCCCAGAACTGCGGGGACTCGGATGCGGCCGCGCCAAGCGAGTCTTCGTCCTTCGCAGCCCAGTCATACAGGAACCCGAGCTTGAAGATGTGGTTGCCCTGCACCTTCGAGAAGTCATCCCTGATCGAGTAGATGTCAAGCGAGTTCTTCCACGGCGCCGCGGTCCAAAGGTCGGGACCAAAGTTGGTGGAGAATGGTGCGATTCCACCCCAGAAGGTTGGATGCGCGCGCTCGCCCTGGTTTAGCTTGATGCTTTCTGGGAAGAAGCCGGGAATAGCTGCTGTCAGAGCCTCGTTGATGTCGCCGCCCCGGTCGGCAGCGATGTTAATCCGGTTGGCCGAATAGGAGAATTGCACCTCGTTGACGGCCGCGTTCCCAAGCGTCGTAGTAAGTTTCACTGCCGCCTGACGCGATGGCTGTTGCCAACTGCTCTCGACTGTCGGAAAGGCATCGTCACCCCAAAGGCCAGCGCTGAACAGAATAGGCGCCGGGTTCTCCCAGTGGTCCTGCGTATACCGTCCGAAGATTCGGTTGTTGTCGTTTATCTTGGCATCGATGCGGATATTCTCCTCGCGGAAGTCAATTGGAGAATTAGTCGACTCGCGCCAATTGTTGCAGTCGTTGGGACTGGCGATGTTCGGCTCGGGGAAGATCCGCACAATTTCCCTTCCCGCAGGGCTCAGGTCGGCCGACGGAATGATTTGGGTAACGGAGCCTGGACGACCATTACCGATTGCGGGACCGCTGCACGGGGCACCGTTGGGAGCAAAACGCGGTTGGGAGAAGTCACCACTCCGCTCGGCGAGCGTTGGGACGCTGCCGAAGCGGGTCTGACCCCTAATCTCTTTGTTCCACTCCTGCGAGTAAAAGAAGAAGAGCCGGTCCTTGATAATTGGCCCACCCAGTGAACCACCAAAATCGTTGCGGCGCAGTTTGTCCTTTGTGCCACCTACACGGTTGGCAAAAAAGTCTGCAGCATTAAGTTTGTCGTTACGACCAAAGTAGAACAGACTGCCATGGAACGTGTTCTCGCCGCTGCGCGTCGCTATAGAGATGACAGCGCCAGAAGCCTGCCCATACTCGGGGCTGAAACTGTTGCGCAGCATCGTGAACTCGCTGATTGCTTCGATGGACGGATACAGCAAGACCGTGCGGTTCGAGCCAGTGTCGTTGTTGTTCGCACCATCGATAAGAAAGAGATTGCTCTGCGTGGTGTTCCCATTCACAGAGAAGTCTACGCCGGAGAACAGCCCTTTATTTTTACTGTCAAAATTGTTCGCGGGAGAGACGCCAGGTTGCAGTTGTGTGAGTTGGACGAAACTGCGGCCGTTGAGCGGCAACTCTCGCACTTGCTCACCGGTAACGACTCCGCCAACTGTTCCTGTTTCCGACTCAATCTGAACGTCGGTCGCTACCACCTCGACTCTTTCGCCGACATCTCCAACCTGCATCGTCACATCTTGTCGTGTAATGCTGGCGACGTTTACCGTCACGCGTTCTACAATCGCCTCTTTGAAGCCGGCGTGTGTGGCGGTGATCCGATAGAGACCGTTTGGCAAGTCTTGCACCGTATAGTTGCCATCGTCATTCGATTTCACCTCCCTGCTAAAGCCCGTCCCGCTCTGGGTAACGGTGACGGTGGCGTCTGGCAAGGCGGCACCGTTTTGATCGATGATGGTTCCGGTGATCTGCCCAGAGGTCTTTTGCGCGTAGACCGGAGAGCTTAGGATTAAGACAAGGAAAGTGAGGCTTGCCGCTACTAAATACATGCCCCTTCCCACACTGTTTCGGGTCTTCACTTTTCTCGGCGCCCGAACCTGCTCCGGATGTCCTTCACGCATTTGATTTCCTCCGCAAATCTCCTATTAGGGAGATGCTTTTAAGAAGTTGACAGTTAAGGCCAGTAGACCACTGTCTCAGCTCTAAACAACAGAGTCAGAAACTCAATAGAACTTTCAACTTTGACAGCAAAGACCAGTTGGAGAATTGGAAGACTAAGTTATCTCTATTAAAGCGTTACGTATAGCGAAGGTACCGGTAATAAGAAGGTGCTTTTATCAACTTTTCCGGCTCCATTCCAAAGTCAGGAAGAAAGTTTCGATTCTAAGGTTCAATTACAGGTCGACAGGGACTTTGTTGTGGAGCTAGCCAAAAGTTTTTATTACTAATTCACTTGGTTGTCAAGAATTTTTTAGTCAGTTCCTGATCTTTTTGACCGATTTAAATCTGAACTTTTGACCAGAATTCTGATTTCAGGATGGTTCGTAAAGAGCCCTTACTGAGCCAATTGCTAGGCGATAGTGGCGGAAGCGAACTTGCTCGCCAGCACCAGACTTAGCGCCCCCATTAGCGTCGGATGTGCCCCGAGTGTCGAGGCCATTATCGGAGACGAAGGCAGCCCTCCGCAGATGGTCGTTTCGACCGTGTCTCTTATCTCGGAAGAGATGAGGGGCCAGGCACGGACGATCGGACCGCCAACAATCACAGCTTCCGGGGCCAGGCCCCTGATAAGATTGGCTATCCCAACACCAAGATAGGATGCCGTCTGCGTCAGCGCGCGAGTGGCAAGGCTGTCGCCCTTAAAACACTTGTCAATTAACTCTTCAAAATCAACTCTTGCGGCTCCGTTTGCACCTCCGGTGAGCATCGCATAGCGCGCCAGAGCTGAGCGTTCAGAAGCAAAAGCTTCCCAGCATTCGCGGCTGCCGGACGCACATGCGACTGGAGCCCCCTGGCCGATAGTCATGTGACCGAATTCCCCCGCCGCGCCGTTCTCGCCACGATAAACCTGGCCATCGAATACAATGCCTGTTCCAACACCTTCTTCTACCAGTACCAGGATGAAGTCTCGCACCTGACGAATTTCGGGCCTGCCAAACCAGAGCTCCGCGAGGGCCGCTGCGTTGGCATCGTTATCCATTGTTACCGGAAGGCCCACGGCCCCCCTGATTGACTCTGCTATCGGCAGGTTACGCCACTTGAAATGGGGCACGAAGAGTTTTCCCTGATCGGGTTCAACCCAGCCAGGTAAACTAATGCCGATTCCTTCAATCGTGCCCTTGTTCCGCTTAATCAGCTTGCGGGCCAGTTCAATAATCTGATCAACGGTCTTATTCGCGTCAGGGTCGGTCGTGAACTCCTCTTTGTGGAGAACGCGTCCGGCCAAATCGCTGGTGGCAACAATTGTTCGAGCTGTTCCAACATCAACACCGATCGCAACGGCATCCGCTGTTCGAAGCGAAAGCAGGATTGGCGGGCGGCCCCCCGTGGATTCACCGCTAACCTCCTCAATCAAGCCTTCCTCACGAAGCTCGTCGACAATCAACGAGACAGTGGATCGTTGCAAAGCGGTCTCGTGCGCGATTTCCGCTCGGGAAATCGGCGCCCTCTCACGCACGTAGTTCAATATGATTTGGCGATTGATATCGCGAATTGTGTTGGATCGAGCGACACTGGCTTTGTTAAGGTCTATTCTTTTCATTGTGCCTGGGGAGACTATGAAATTGACTTTACCCGGTGAATATTTTCCGGATGCGCGCCAAATTCAAATAAGTAGTACAGCTGGCTGTTCCCGTCAACCGTTTTTGGGAAATCTTATAATTGAAGGTCCAGCCGCATTGCTCATGGTAGGACTTGCAGAGTCATGACACAAGACACCTTGGACAAGAGGGTTATGGACTTCATTTTCGATCTAATAGAGCAGATTGGTCATTGGCGGGAAGTGATTAACAGGAATTTGGGTCTTTTCGGATTTCACTGCGCTCGCACTTCGGGTGAAGGCCCAGGCTGAGTCCTGACGAAAACGATAGGCTCACTGGCAACAATTCCCTTACCTTCCTGCACTGACACCGACTGGTTTGGTTTTACATCCGTGAACGTTTCTTTCTGACCCCCGGGCCATGTTATCTCCATGGTGAGAGTCACTCCTTCTTCGGGTTGGCCCAAACCGAATGTAAGTGGCAATTCATTTTGTGAACAGTAGCTGGATCCCGTCCGTACCATCGCGAACGCGCTTCGTCCTTTTGATGTCTTAACGCGCACCCTTGCCCCTATTCCGTTTTGATTTGAACGTGTGCCGATTGTCGTAACACGCAATAGGTCACTTTGGTTTGCATTCTCGTTGCGCAGTAGTCGCGCCGGACTGTTGTTGGCTGTAATCAGCAGGTCCAGATCTCCATCGTTGTCGTAATCGCCATATGCTGCGCCACGCCCTACGATGGGGCGCCTTATCGCACGACCCAGCTTCATTGTGGCTTCTTCAAATCTCTTCCTGCCAAGGTTGCGAAACACGTGCGGTGGCTGCGCGTATTTCACGTTCGGTTGAACCACGCTGATGTCATCAGAGACGTGGCCATTCGCGGCAAATATATCCAACAGGCCATCAAGATCGTAATCAAAGAAGAAGCAGGCAAAAGTCAAAGACTGCGCAGACATCTTGCCGATCCCAGACCGTGGCGCCTCGTCGGTAAACAACCCTGATCCGTCGTTGTGGTACAAAGCCATGCTCTCATTCGTGAAGTTGCCAATTACGACGCTATGCTGACCTGAACCGTCATAGTCGGCCGCGTCTACCCCCATCCCAGCGCGAGCAGTACCGGCCTCACTGAAGGCAACCCCTGCAATCACCGCGTTGTCCGTAAACGTGCCGTTTCGATTGTTTCGATAGAGGTTGTTCGGTTCCGTATCGTTGGCAACGAATAGATCCAACCAACCATCGTTGTCGTAATCCAGCAACGCAACTCCCAGGGTCTTTCCCAAAGGATTGTTAAGCCCTGCTCGCTCCGTGACGTTCTCAAAACTACCGTTTCCTCGATTTCGATAAAGGGTGGCGCTCTGTCCCTTATAAGACTGAGGAGTGCAATAAGACTTGTTCTTACCATCTAGCGTGCAGTGCTGATCAGTCTCCGGAGACCACTCGACGTAATTACCAACGAAAAGGTCGAGCCTGCCGTCTTTGTCATAGTCAAACCACGCTGCAGCGGTCGAAAAGCCTGGATCCCCAACTCCGGCCCGCGATGTAACATTGGCAAACTTACCGCCACCGACATTCCGAAAGAGATAGTTGGGGCCAAGACATGTAATGTAGATGTCGTCGTTTCCGTCGTTGTCGAAGTCCGCAACAGCTACACCAATGCCGTACATCTCGACTCGAAGTCCTGCTTCTTGCGTTACGTCTGTGAAGGTGCCGTCTTTGTTGTTGCGGTAAAGCGCCAGAAACGATCTGCGCTTCTTGTTTTCGGGCCAATCCATTGAATTAACGAGAAGGATGTCTTGCCAGCCATCGTTGTCGTAATCCAGAAAAGCACAGCCCGCACCGATTGTTTCCGGCAAATATTTCTTCCCAAAGGCCCCGCTGTTGTGCTTGAAGCGGATTCCGGCGTCCGTGGTGACATCCGTGAACTCAATCGGTCCCGACGGTCGGGGAGGTGTGGGACTAGGCGACGGTGACGCACTTACAGCTACTTCGCCAGGAGTGGAAGCCGCAGGAGGTTCTGAAGACGCACGCTTGCACCCTGTTACCGTCAAAGCAAGAAGCAAAAGACAACAGAGACAGCGAGGGGTCATGGGGTTAGATCGTAATCGACTTCTGGCGCTCCTTATATTGGTTGGACGGCTTCAGATGCGTCTGGACGGCGCGCGCGCGACTCCCACCAAATATCAATCAGCATTGCGGTTGGTCCAACGATAAACAGTGCGTACAGTGGCGCGTAGACCACGTCATTCAGTCTCAGGAGCATCTCGGCGAACGCGACGAGGAAGGCCACGACGCACTGCCCCGTCTTCGACCGGACCGTTGTCTTGGGATCGGTCACCATGAAAAAGACGAAGAGTTGGTACATCGGACCGGTGATCGGTGCAACCTCAGCCCGCCAAGGATCACCGGTAATCCAACTTCGCAAGAAGGCAAACGCAAAGAACGAGATGACGTACGTTGCGCTGATATGAAACCTTTTGGCGCGCCAAATGATAATCGAACCGAGGACCCAGATAACCAGCAACGGCCAAATGAAATTCCCCCACTGTACGCTTAGCGCGGTAACGGTGTCGGGGGCCAATAGCAGCAGCGCGCAGATGCCAAAGTTCGAAGGGTTCCATAGGTGCCGCCCTTTCACACGCAAAACGTACTTCGACATCATCGAAATGACACTGCATAGGGCGTAAGGCCAGAGGGCGGGGGAGCGAATCAGGATCCCAACGCTGATACCGCTGATGTAAGCGCTTGCGAGATTCAGCCACTTGCCAAAGAAAATTCTACCCAGGATCAATTCAGCGATGATCGCAAAGACGATTGCGATCGCAGTTCTCTCCCAACTCTCGAGGATGCCATACGAGATATGACCCACCAGCAGAATGCAAGTGATGAACAGCGGAGCGACGTACCGGTTGTCGAAGCGGATTTTTCGACGACCGCTAAGTTCCAGTGGCGATCCCACCACCGCCGATTGGCCGGTCCGGCTCATTCTTCCTCCTTGATTCGATGAACTTGTCCAACGCCCGGGGTTTCAAGCTTCTGAATCTTCCCCGACGGCCAGCGAATCTCGACCCTTTCAATACGCGGGTTCTTACCGAGCCCAAAGTGCACTCGACGTTGGTTCTGAGCGCAAAAGCCACTGCCGCCCGAAACTTGCTGCACCTGTTGTTTCCCATTCCAATGGACTCGCACCTCAGCTCCAATCGCACTACGGTTGCTGGTTCGTCCCTCAAGTTCGAAGGCTACCCAGCTGTTTTCGGGAGCTGCTGTGTTCTGATAAATCAGTAGCGGCCCTTTTTGATTGGCCACGACAATATCCAGTACGCCCCGGTTCCACAGATCAGCCATCGCCACTGAGCGTCCGTCGTAGGTGTCGGTTGCCCCAACCGCTTGAGCTACATCTACAAATCTGCCTGCTCCGTCATTGAGCCAGACTCGCTTTTGTTGGAAGCCAGACAAGCTACGACCCTCCATAGCGGGCCAATGCGCCGCATCAGAGATGATCGTGGAGTTTCCGCCGGCGATCTTTGAAAAGTCGTACCAGTAGCTGCGATTACGATCGGCCGAGATGTATCCGTTAACCAGGTACAGATCGAGCGTGCCATCGTTGTTTAGATCTCCAAATTGCGCACCCCAACTCCAACCTCCCATTTCGACGCCCATCTCACGCGCCATGTTATCGAATTTGAGCGATTCTCCAGTTGTCCCCTCCTTCGGCACCCAGAGATTGTTCCCCTGGATCAAAACCCCATCCTCGGAAATGTTCGAGACGTAGATTGAATACTTGCCGTTGTTGAGAATGTCTCCGACTGCGGCGTTCATTCCGCTTTTTGGAGAGAACCCGACGCCCGTCTGTTTGCCCATTTCGCGAAATCGTTTGGAATCATTAATGTAGAGTTCAGAAACACCATAGTCGTTGGCGATAAATAGATCAGAGTTACCGCTGCCCCGTAGATCCGCCGCTACGGCTGCCAACGCCCACCTGCGCGTGTCAATCCCAACCCTTTCTCCGATTTCTTCGAAAGCACCACGCCCCAGATTCCGAAACAGGTATTTGCGCCCACCGTTTTTAGCGTATTCGAAACTCTCCGGCATCATCTTGGTCGTCTTCAAGTGCCAGAGATCCACATCTTCGGCGTAGTAGCCACCCACAAACAGATCCAGAAGTCCGTCGCGATCATAGTCGAACCAGATAGCCGTGTTGGCATTCATCCAGGACGGTAGTCCAGCCTTGTCGGTAACTCGCGTAAATCGTTTACCCGAATCACTGTGAAATAACTCGGGTCGACCCCATTTGTAGACAAACAGATCCTCGTAACCGTCGTTATCGAAATCCCCCCAGGCTGCTCCCATGGAAACGCCTGTTCCCAACTCATTGAGGTCAGCTACTCCCATTTCTGCTGCGACGTCTTTGAAAGATCCGTCAGTCATATTCCTGAAGAGAGCATTCTTGCTTCCCTCACCACTGTTCGTCACATAAATATCAGCCCAGCCATCACGGTCGAAATCCGCAATTGATACGGCAGCTCCCATTGACGCGACCTGCGGCATGATGTGATTCAATCGGCGATCCAAGGTTGGCGCCTGGTGCATGAACTTGATGCCCGACGTTTGGGCCACCTCCTTAAGGTGGAAACCAAATCGAGCAAGAGAGGCTGTTGGATCCATCGACGCAGTAGCACCATGACCACCAGTCGAGAGCCGCTTGATGAACAGCGGCGAGACCAGTAGGGCAACGAATGTGAGAATGAGTAGCGCTCTCGCTAACTTGCCACGCCTCATTTGATCTACCTTGACCTCAATGCGTTCTGAAAAATATCAGCAGTTACATACCGCGTGTGGTAAGTCTGCCAATCGTTCGGATATCGTTTATAAACCCACTCGTCTTCCAGCCTTCCCGGCGCGGTGACGTACTTGTTTTTTTGATGATAGGGCAAGGGCAACACTGTCTTCGAGAAGGTCGAATTATAATCCCCGTCTTTGATCCAGCCATCCCCCACAATTACGTAATCACGCACCCAACCCGCTCGAGGTGGTGGCGGTGCAATAAAGCGAAGCAACAGTTCGTCGCCAGCATTCATGATGACGTAACGGTCGTCAGCGTTGTTGAGAAGCTCTCGCACATCTCCGAATCGCGTGTAGTACCCAATAAGATCCCGCCAACGCTGCTTCGAGCCGAAAAGGCGGTTGTAGTCGGGGATCTCCGGCGATGAATCATTCGCCTGATTGATGACCGAGTACCCACGGTAGCGCAGATCAGCTGTTTGTGGGTTCATGCGAACAACAATCGGATCAGATTCAGGCACGCCTGGTGACCATTCCAGCAGATCCCAGTAGACCTCAAGGTTCGTTCGCAATCGCAGACGACGCGGCGTCCCCGGCGTGAAAACACCTGTCAGGTCGAACAGGCAGATTTTGTTTCTTCCGGCCGGAAACCCCAAATTAGCCCGGGCTACTCGCCACCCTCCCCGGCCGTCAGGGACTTCCAAACTAAGCGGCTTAGCCTTCTCCTGTTGCCCCTGACTGATTGCAACATTGATAGAGGAGTCCGTGGGATGCATCCAGCCATGGGCGATCAACCACAGTGGCCCTTCCTTTAATCTATCGTCGTCGCCAAGATCGACTTCGACATAGTGATCCCGAGTTACACCCTGATACTTACCTCTTCCGAACGTATCCACGTAGTTGCCATCAAGCGCGCTCAGAACATCGGTGACGTCTTGCCCAGTGTCATCAATCGCTCGGGAAATTTTTCGTGGTGTTGAAACAGTAGTGATCGCCAACTTCGCCGGCGGAACAACAAAACGCTCATCGACAAAGATCTCAGTTCCCTCCGGGTGGTCAACGGCCATCAGACTAACATGATCGTAGTAGTACGTCTCCCAGAGCTCTGCCGTGATCCTAAGATCGTAATAACCATCTCGCGCTACCAGTTGATCTCTTCCTATCTTGAACCATTCCTCAGTGGCCTCAACACGGGCGGTTCCGAGGGTGTTGATCCTGAGACCGATTGCCGACCCCCAAGGCGCTGCATCCTTGACGAACCTCATCTCCATGCCGTTAAAAGCAAAAAGGAAAGGACAAGAGCCTTTTAAGCGTTGCTCGGCAACTATCTCCTGATCTGCTGGCAATTCAAACTCGGCGCGAACCGATCCATTTGGCCAGACAATCCGAACGACGTCTGCGGCTGCCTGCTCCCCCAAACCGAAATGGAGCATCGGACTCGTGATCGGCTGTTTCTGCGTCAGCAAGCCCGATCGGATCTCCATTTCCCCACCGATACCAAACGAGTTAATTCGCTGGTCGCCTACTGCCTGCTTTGCGCGAGGCCGGATTACCTGCCAATGATAGTTCTTCTCTCCCTTGTTTATGCCATTCAGCAAATGACCAGATTCCGAAAGCCCAATGAGATCCAAACGGCCATCACTGTTCACGTCGGCTGTATCGAAAAACTTTATCGAACCCCCCGGATTCTTTAGAGGTTGAAATTCACCTCTTTCATCACTTAGCCAGATTGCAGTTCGAGTCCCGCTGACGAGGATCAGATCTAAGCCTCCATTGTTATCCAGGTCAGCAACTCGCAACCGTAGATCGCCTTCAGGTAAGGTGCCGACATCTTCTGCGCTAATTACTTGACGCGCCAGCCAGGTTTCTCCCTCATTGTGATCTGACAAACTGACCACCTGGTTGTCAGCCTGCACGACTACGAAGTCCAACACGCCATCCCGATCAACATCCGCAACGCTGATTGCTCGCACGGTTGAAATGTCCTTAGGCACCGCACGTTCAATAAAGATCCCTGTTCGTTCGTTTAGAAAAATGTGCAGCCTTCCGGCACCGTCGATCAGTGCGGCATCCGGATCTCCGTCGGCATCAACATCTGCCCAGGCAAAGCCCGACAGTCCACTAATATTGCCAAAAGGGTAATTCTCAACGAATGTGCCGTCGCCGTTGTTTCGCAGTACTGTAGGCGCTCCCTGCTTCATACCGAGCACGATGTCTAAATCTCCATCGGCCTCAATATCTGCAGACCAAGCGCCGTTCAGGGCTGAGCCCGTAGTCGCTGGTGAGAGTTTTGCGAGGCTCGTGACATCGGTGAAGGCGTTCGAGCGATCCTGCCGCCACAAACGCAACCCACCCGCACCCGTGAGTACTAAATCGGTTTTGAAATCGTAATCAAAGTCGATAGGCAGAATACCTTCAGGTCCCGGAGCTTCGGCTGACGGTCCACCTGGAAACCGCATCGTCACCCCGCTCGTAAGGTGCAAATCGCGGCCGCTTGCGATGGCAAGCACGGGCGCACTTTGATCTCCAAGCGATATGGCCCCTGCCCATGTCCAACGCCCATCGGGAACGTTATCCACTGATTGCGGAGTGAACGTTAGGGCTGTATCAGCAATGGCCGGCGCGAACGAAGGCGACTCTAGTTTAAGGAACGTTCTAAAAGGGGTTGCTTCGTCACCCGGAGGAGGCTTGATTGCTTCCAATGATCGCCGAAAAACAGGAACGCGAACCAGCACGTTACGCAGGAATACGGTTCGCGTCGCTGCTGTTCCCGGATCCGGACCGGCAGCTGCACTTTCAAGCGCAGTTAATTGTTCTTGAACTTCCGGCGGCCACGACGAAGAGTCTCGCGCGATTTTGGCAATGGTTGTTTTTAGAGTTGCTGTGTCACCGCGCCTTGCAGATATGCGAGCCAACTCCAGCAACGCCGCCAGATTGTCTGGCTGCGCTGCTAAGATCTGCTTTATCAGAGACTGATATTCGGCTTCAGAGTTCTCGTCTGCTTGACGCTCCACCTCTTCGGCCAAGCGATAAATCGCTTTGAGGTGTTTGGGATCAAGTTCGATAGCCTTGCGTAAAGCCGATATCGCTGGAGAAGACTGGCCTCGACTACTCTCAAGCAAACCGATCAGGTAGTAGATCTGAGCATTGTCCGGAGCAAGCGAACGGGCACCCTCAAGTCTTTGGCTTGCGGCGTCGTAGTCTCGTTGGCGAAGAGCCAGCAAGCCCCAATTACCCCAGCCGGCTGGCTCATTGGGGGCCAGCTTCACTAACTCGGATAATTTCGCATCTGCTCGGACATCATCCCCCACTTCAAGCGCTGCCAGACCGACGTAAAACGCCCTAACGATGTTTTTATAACCTTCAGAAGGCAGCGACGTACTCTGGCGGCATCCAATAATCGCCGCAAAGGACATGAGCAAGATGACTAACCTTGCGAGTCTGAAAACAGTCCGCAACGGAGGGTCCATGTAATGCTGGCGTTTAAACGCTTGATGAAAGGGAGACGACACGATCCGATGACGTGAGCAGATAATACGATTGCAGATTGTGGATTGTCGATTGCGAATTGCCGATGGCCAATTGGCATCTTGTCAGTGACACTCAACCGAGGGCCCATCGATAACTGCAATCGTCAATTTTCAATCGGTAAATTTGCAATCCTGAACCGCTCGCCCCTATATTCAGAAGGCGTCTTCCATTTCTCCAACTTGAATCAATGTTCTAAAGAACAGCTCGTACTATGAAACGACTTGTCAAATGTGCAGCCGTGGTGATCTCTACATTGATGATTCTTTGTGTGGGAACGCTAATACTGAACACGACGTCAGCGCGCCTGCTGCAGGAGAAAGCTCAAATCAACCCTGCTGAGGAAGCCTACCGGGCCAATAACATTGGCGTAGCGCTGCTCGAGCAATTTAAGCACAAAGAAGCCGCTGACTCATTCCGACGCGCGCTTCAACTCCAACCAAAGCTAACCCTTGCACGTATCAATCTGGGCATCGCACTCTTCAACATACCCGATCTGCCGGCGGCACAACGCGAGTTGCGGGCTGCTGCCACGCAGTCACCGTCATCGCCGCAGCCACACTATGTACTTGGTTTGATGGCGAAGACGCAAACCAGAACCGAAGATGCCATTTCTGCATTCCAACACGTCTTGCGAATCGACCCAAATGACGTTGGCACGAATGTAAATCTGGGACAACTCTACGGACAACAGCGGAAGTACCCAGAGGCGATCGCCTCCCTTCGTACAGCTCTGGCAGTCGAACCATACAACGCCACGGCACTCTACAATTTGGGTACTTCACTCATACGTGCCGGTAACCGTAACGAAGGTCAGAAGATTATCAAGCAGTTTCAGGCATTGCGCGAAAGCGGTTCCGGCACAACACTCGGAATGAACTATCTTGAACAAGGACGCTACTCAGAGGCGTTGGCCTCAACCGGCGTCGAAGCGGGCCTCGTGGACAAACGCACTCCGGAGGTTGTCTACACCGATGTCACGACTGAGGTGCTGCCACCGGCGGGCGACTGGCCGATCACGGACGCCTTTGTAGAGCAAGATACGGGCGCTGTACTGCTGTTCGACTACGACCTTGACGGGGACCTTGATCTGCTTGAGGCAGCCGGAAGTAGACTGAGGCTCTTACGAAACGATGGTGGGAAATTTACCGATGTGACGCCACAGTCGGGCGCTCTGTCCAAAGACTCCCCGGGTGTAGCAACAGCAGTAGTTTCAGGAGACTACGACAACGACGGCCGCCCGGACCTGTTTGTTCTCAGGTATGGAACGCCAACTCTTTACCACAATGACGGGAACGGCAGTTTTTCAGACGTCACCGCCGCAGCCAAAATTCCCGCTTACCCGTACCTTTCAAAGTCAGTAGCCTTCGTCGATGTCGATCACGATGGAGACTTGGACATTTTCATCGCAGGCTTCGGAGATATAGCAGAAGCGAGGAAACAAGGACCGCAGACCACGTCTCGACAGAATCTACCGCCGGCTCCTAATCTGTTGCTACGGAACAACGGCGATAAGACCTTCAGCGATACAACCTCGGCATCGAAGTTGTCGAATGTCGTCTCCGCCAGCTCGATCGTACCAACCGACTTTGACAACCGGCGCGATATTGATCTGGTTGCGGCGACCGCTGGCGGAATGTCGATCTGGCGAAACATGCGCGACGGCACGTTCCGAGATGTCGCGCAAGAGGCAGGTTTGAGTGGCGCGGAACTCAGAGGAGCAACTAGCATCGCAGCCGGCGATGTCAACAAAGACGGATTCACAGACTTCTATATGTCCCCCGCTGGTGCCTTCCCGGGTTTCCTGGCACTAAGCGACGGTAAAGAGCGATTTGAGGTGAGGCGAACTTCCGGATCTCAAACCTCCTTTGCGACTGACGCTTCGCAATTCATCGACTATGACAACGATGGCCTCCTCGATCTCATCACGGCCGGAACGACAAGTGCGGGGCAGATTCAACTACGAGTTCTCCGCAACGTCGGGGATGGGTGGATTGAAGTCAGCGAAAAAGCCACTCAAAGCATGACGGCACCAGTTGCCCAACCTCGGACCTTGATTTCGAGGTCGCGAGTGATGGCCAGCGGCGACCTCGACGGCGACGGCGACAAGGACATCATATTCGGTGTTCCTGGCGGTGGATTGCGCGTCGCCCGTAACAATGGAGGCAGTTCGAATGGCTCACTGCGAGTAAATCTCATCGGTAGGGTCGGAAACCGGAGTGCAGTAGGCGCAAAGATCGAGATGCGCTCCGGAAGTCTGGCCCAAAAACTCGAAACGTACTCGACCTCGCCAGCGGCCGCGCCTGCAGATGTCGTTTTCGGTCTTGGTAGAAGGACCACAGCAGATGCTGTCAGAGTCTTGTGGCCAGCCGGGATCGTTCAGGCAGAAACAACAATTGGACCGACCCCGGAAGCCGGTAAAACCGCGTCTGCGCTGACACTTTCCGTTACGGAGCTTGATCGCAAACCATCATCCTGTCCTTATCTCTATGTCTGGAATGGTGAGCGCTTTGAATTTGTGACGGACTTCCTTGGTGGGGGCGAAATGGGGCACTTGGAGTCGCCCGGCGTGTTCAATACCCCTGATCCTGACGAATACGTGCGCATTCCTGGCGATCAATTGCAACCGCGCAATGGCCGGTACGAACTGCGGGTGACCAATGAATTGGAAGAGGCACTATTCCTCGATCAGGTGCAACTCGTTGCTGTGGCCCACCCAAGAGGTGTCGAGGTTTTTCCGAATGAGGGTTTGATCGCTCCACCCTTTCCGCTATTTAAGCTTTACGCGACTCGTGGCGCAAAACCACCGCTTTCGGCTGTCGACGAACACGGCCACGATGTCCTTTCACGAATTTCGCATCTCGATCGCCAATATCCAGACGACTTCCGCACTCATCAGATTCGTGGGTATGCCGACGAACATTTGCTGACGATGACCCTAGACGAGGCGACGGCCTCGCGCACATTACTGTTGCTAACCGGCTGGACTGATTATGCCTGGTCCAGCGACAACCTTGCTGCCTCACAAAGCGAAAAGGTCCTTAAGCCGCCCGCTTTGCAAGTGAAGAACGCCCGCGGAGAATGGACAACGGTGATTGAGAATATTGGTATTCCCGTAGGCCGGCCGCAGACCGTTGTGGTCGACTTGAGTGGTCAGTTCTTGAGCTCCGCTCGTGAAGTCAGGATTGTTACAAACATGCGAATCTACTGGGACCAGATTCTGGTGGACACCTCTAGTGGAGATTTCAAGGTAGAGGCGACCCGCCTTAACCCTGATATTGCCAGTCTGCGTTGGCGAGGTTTCTCACATGAGTTCTCCCGGGATGGACGACAGCCGCTAGGGTACGACTATCAAAACGTTTCGCTCACCTCACCGTGGAAAATAATGACCGGAAGATACACTCGCGAAGGTAATGTTCTTCCGCTCTTGGTAAAGTCCGACAGCATGTTCGTCGTTTCGCGGCCCGGCGATGAGATCAGTATTTCGTTCGCTGGCGATAAGCTGCCACCTTTGCCGCAAGGTTGGACGCGGACCTTCCTCTTATATGCCGTCGGATTCAGCAAGGAGATGGACATTAATTCTGCCAGTCCGGACGAGGTGGGCCCACTCCCCTTTCATGGAATGAGGAAGTACCCATATAGCTGGCCCGAGCGTTACCCGCTAACCAGGGAGCGAAGCAGATATTTGGAACAATACAACACTCGTGTGGTCACATCACCGGTACCGAGGCTTGAGACAGAACTCCTCGGCGGGACGTAAATTAGAGAATTTTTTCACTGGGAATCAGATGCAACACATCAGATACTCTGTAGCGGCGTGCCAGACGGACATGGCAAACCCACTCGATCGAAGGGCCATGCGGCCAAACACTGATCGCATGCTGTCGATGATCGATTCGGCAGTTGCTGGCGCAGCGCCCTTCCTGCCCGTTCGCCTGGTCGTCTTTCCCGAGTTCGCTCATGCCGCGCCGGTCTTTCCCACCGCACAAGAGCTAATTGAGAAACTCGCGGTCACGATTCCAAACGAGCATACTGAACGGCTGGAACAGAAGGCTAAAGAACTCAATATCTATATCCAGTCTGGCTCGATGCTGGAGGTTGATCCTAAGTGGCCGGGTCATCTGTTTAATACTACATGCCTGATTGGTCCAGCGGGCATTCTCTACAGGTATCGGAAGGTTAACACCTGGATTCCATACGAGGTTCACACCAGCCCTCATGACTTGGCCGGCTACGACGAACCGCTTTTTCCCGTCGCGGACACGGAACTAGGAAGGATTGGCTGTGCTATCTGTTACGACTGGTTATTTCCTGAAGCGATGAGGCAGTTAACAGCTAATGGTGCGGAAGTGTTGATACGGGTATCGGCCTATATGGATCCCTGGGGTGCGACAGAGCCGATGGCCTGGTGGACGGTAGTGAATCGAGCCCGCGCGTTGGAGAACATGGCTTATGTCGTAGCTGCAAACCAGGGCGCGAGCCTGAAGCACTACCCACCGTATTCTTGGCCCGGCGGAAGTCAGGTTGTGGATTTTGACGGTCGCATGCTGGCCGAAGCCAGTCCAGGACCGGGAGAAAGAATAGTGGTTGCGTCTCTCGATATTTCAGCGCTGCGTCACGAGCGGGCCACTCGTCGAGGACATCACATGTTGGCCCATCTGCGGACAGAAGCCTATCCAGTATACAAAGAGCATCGTTATCCACCGATGGTTACTAGCGAAGAGGGATACAACGAAGTTCGACCTCTCGATTACGACAGGAATAATCTTCTGATTGACAAATCCAAACGCCAGTTGAAATAGTTTTTAGTGTTGTTTCGTGTCGCGAAACTCACTGCTCACACTTTGATGAAGATCTCCCGTCGGTAAAGAATCCACATCAGGCCTAACCACACCAAAACAAAAGCAATGGCAAAAGCCAACGAGGCGTTAATCGGCGAGGCCCACGAAGCAAACAAGTTTAGATAGATCCATGCGCCGAGTGAACCCTGAGTCCCATCAGGCCTGGTGATCTTAATGACCCCCAGAAGCTCGGCCATCAACCCCGCACCGACATATAACGCAATTGCATTGACTCCAAAAACTTCAAATGGCTTGGCCCACTTGCGCCAGCCTTGAATATCGATGACCCAGTAGCAGAGCGCCAGGAACTGAAGTGCTAGACCGCCTGTGAACAAGACGTAGGAACTGGTCCAAAGCGCCTTGTTAATGGGAAAGAAGAAATTCCAGGCCCAACCGAACGCAACACAAGCGGCGCCCGCAACGAACAATCCCGCAACCTTCTCGTACGCGCTGTTCTTCGTCCGGAAGAGGTGTCCCGTCAACACTCCGAGCAGCGTGGTTGCCAAAGCCGGAATTGTGCTCAGGAGACCCTCTGGGTCGTAGACTTTTGCCTGGGCCCAAACGTGTTTGCCAAAGACAACGCGATCGATATAAGAAGGCAGACTTCCTTCTTTAGAGAGATCGCCCGCAGCAAAACCTGGCGCTGCAATGAATTTCACGATCATCCAATAACCTATGAGCAGCACAACTGTGATCACCACCTGAGTTCTTATTTTGGTGTTGAGAAAAATAAGTGAGGCGAACAGATAGCAAACCGCTATGCGCTGTAGCACCCCGGGAATCCGAACCTCAGCAAAATTGAAATAAGGGAATGCGTTGAGGAATAAGCCAATCCCGAAGATTATCAGGCTGCGTTTAATGACTTTCAAATAAAGGTCGCGCTTACTGCGCCCACTCTCCACGCGACTGCCGAACGCGAGGGCGATAGCTACTCCAACTATGAAAAGAAAAAAGGGAAATACCAGGTCCGTCGGCGTCCAACCATGCCATTGGGCGTGTTGGAGAGGACCATAAACATATGACCAGGTGCCGGGGTTATTTACAAGGATCATTCCGGCGATCGTGATTCCGCGAAATACATCGAGAGATACCAGGCGCTCTTTAGCGGTTCGAGTAGGATTTGCCATTTGATTCTGGACCAGAGTGGTCAAAAGCGGTGGATTGGGAAATTTCGGATGACATTTAACCGAAATCCTTTTCTAATACAACAATCAACACGCGTGCGAGATGTGAAATCGCGATTTTCTTCTCTGCCTTTATGGCTCTAAGCGAACACGAGCATTGAAGGAGCACGACCCTGATTACTGCTGAAAATCCAAACATCGTAAGCGCGGAGTTTAAGGCCAACCCGTTCTCGTTTTTGGCAAAACTTCGCGCGGTAGACCCCGTCTATCGTACCGCTCTGCCCGACAAAACCACGGTTTTTCTCTTAACCCGTTACGAGGACGTGGCGGCGCTCCTTCGCGAAGAGCGCTTCACGAAAAACCGGCGAAGCGCCCTTACTCCGGAACAGGCGCGCAACCTGCCCTGGATCCCGTCAATGTTTCGACCGCTGGAACGAAACATGCTCGACCTTGATCCCCCGGATCACACCAGATTGCGCACGCTGGTGCATAAAGCCTTCACACCGCGTCTCGTGGAGGACTTGCGAGCCAGGGTTCAGACAGTTGCAGACGAACTGCTCGAAGCAGTTTCTTTGCGCGGCCAAATGGATGTAGTTAATGATTACGCGCTGCCCCTGCCGATCACGATCATCACGGAAATTCTAGGAGTGCCGACCCGTGATCGGCATAAGTTTCACAAGTGGACACAAGCAGTTGTTTCCCTGACCTCCCCAAGCCCCACGTTGCGCGTCCTTCCCGTAGTCTGGCGATTCATTCGTTACTTACGCCATTTTCTCCAAGGTGCGGCAACGCGATCCCCACAACGACTTATAG